>Ga0233432_10002188_pt1 | contig 18265 bp, 16 predicted proteins | sample SI_122_August201_6_FD_179870 | JGI IMG/M metagenome (GOLD analysis project Ga0233432, IMG submission 179870) | Seawater microbial communities from Saanich Inlet, British Columbia, Canada - SI_122_August2016_10_MG | ecosystem: Environmental > Aquatic > Marine > Inlet | place: Canada: British... | reverse complement strand
TTTCAAAATTTGAATAACGAATATTCCAAAGTATATTTTTAATACCTGCTAATCTGGCAGCAATACCTCCTATCAAATCACCGTGAACGAGCCAGGTTTGTACAATATCAGGTCTTAAAGTATAAAGTAATTTTATTAAAAAAAAAAATTTATAAAAAAAAATGTTTATATTTAAACAATAAACCTCAATTCCTAATCTTTTTAATAATGAATAGTATTTTCCAGGACCTTTAAGTGATATGACTACATGATTATTCACATTATCATATTTACAAATTTTAAATAAGGTATGTTCTGCACCACCGTCCCCAAGACCAGTAATAATATGAATAACTTTCATTAAAAATATTTATTATTTTTTTTTTTAATATTAAAATGTTTATCACTTTTTCTAAATTTAGCTTTTTTAAATAAAAAAATATTTGGTAAAAATGGTGCAGCTAATAATATGAATAAAATAGCAAATTTAACTCTGTGTCTAATTCCCGTTCCAAAGTTTCCCATTGAAATGCCAAATATAAAAATATAAAATACTAAAATTATCATTATAATTCTTAAAGCAGGATCCCTCTAAATTATTTTGATGTTTTTTATTATTAAATAACTCAAAAAGAAATACAGAAGACCGTCAATTGCACCTATTGTATGAGATATTTTCTTAATATCCCAAGGAAATGGTGAATATATAAAATATACACTTTTTACAATACCTTTATGAAATAATTCATTAATAAAATTGATTTTTGTCCACGTTGGTAAAGATGCATCTCCACGATAAGCTTTATTTAAATTATTCAAAATTATTTGAATTTTTGTTAAATTAGTTAAATTTCCTATTTTTGGAACAGAAATTATATTAGATGTTAAAGTAAAAAAGATAATTATAGTTATCATAGTATAAATTAAAATCTTATTATTGAACTTAAATCTTAAAATTAATTTATATAATTCAATTAATATTATAATGCTAAAAATTATTGCAAATAAGATTGCACCTAAAATCATAGCTCCATGAAAAAAAGTTGCCCCAACAAAACCTATTATTACGACGATAAGAGGCTTGAAGTTATAAGTTTTTGTCCAAACTACAACGCCATAAACTGCCAATAAAAGAAAAAAACATATATATATTTCTCGAAGTATTAAAACTGAATACAAAACCATTGATGGAAATAAAGCAACTAACCACGCAGTTTTCCTTGCTGCATCATTATTCCAAAGTATTTGTGCAAGCTTCCAAGCTAAAACTATAGAAATAATTCCAAAAAATAGACTTATTGACTGTGCCATTAATAAACTTCGGCCAAACAAAGAATACGGAATCGCAATTAACCAACTAATAAAATAACTATCTGGTCCCTTATAATTATTTAAAACATTAAAAAAACCATCACTTGCCAGTATCCACGCGTTTAATTCAAATCTTATAGAATCTGAATTGCTATCTGGCAAAGTAATTAAATAATGACCAGATAATAATAATATAAGTCTTAAAGTTAAAGCTACATATAAGATTTTTGAAATACTTGGCCAACGTACAGCTGCTAGCATAGTAATTAAAATTATAAAAAAAATTGAAATAAGACCAATTAAACCTGACATTTATATTATATTATCTATTAAAAATATTTTTCATCAAAAAAAATAATACCTGCATTTCCAAAAACTTTATATTTGTATTTAAAGAATCTTACACACTCTGAAAAAAAATGATCACGGTCAATATCATCATATATTAATATTTTTGGTAAAGGATTTTTAATTATTACGCTATGAAACCATTTTTTTGATGAATACGATTTATCACTATCATAATAAATTAAATCAAAAAAATTTTCTATTTTAAAAATTTTTGGTAAATTTTCTTTGTCACCTTTTTTTGCTAAAAACCAATTCTTACGATATTTTTCTGAAACAAGTATACCTACTTTTTCTTTGTCTAACAACATAGCTAAATCACTACTATATAGTTTTCCTGAACCTATGGTATCCATAGCTTCTAATAGACTTCGTGAACTTGATCCTGCGGCTACACCAGTTTCTAAGACTTTTTGAGCAGATATCATTTTAACTAAAAAGTACAATAGAGCTTCATTTCCCCCTCCTCCACCCGAAGATTTATTTATAGAGCCTGAAATCGGAAAATTTTTAATTATTTTTTTTCTTTCTTTGGTAAAGTTTAAGAGAAAATTTTGTGACTCTGAGTATAAAAATTTATTTTTTTTTAATGCCCACAAGTCAAAAACTTCCTTTTTCCAATCAACCCACAAAGTTGCTTTAAACCTTTTTTTGTTTGTAAATAGTCTTATTGTTTTATAAGAAGGTTGTAACGTAACCCTACCAACAAATTTAAACAAAAAGTTGAGATGTATTATTCTTTTAGCTAAATTTTTTATTTTACGCTCAGTTGTTAGTTTATGAAAAAACATAATAAAAGTTTACACTATAAATGAATCCTTTACTATGTTCTATGATATTAGCATATTTATAATTTTAAGATGAAGCATCAACTCTATAAATTAAGTTGAATTAGTAATATCAGATTATTTAACCAGAATACTTGGTAATATATTTTAAAATTTAAATAAAATTTTATAAATTTTTAACAACTTTAATTGCTCTGTTTTTCCAAGTAAATTTATAAAAATCTTTCAAAGCTTTTTCTGAAATAAGTTTCCTATTTTTTTTACTTTTTAACTTTTTAATTGATCTTAACCATAAACTCTCATTATTATGTTTGACTAATATTGAATTTTTATGATTTAACACTTCTTTTAGAACAGGCAGATCGGAAGCAATTATTGCCTTTTTATGTGACATATATTCAAAAAGTTTTAAGGGAGAGGTGAAATTAGAAATATTTACACTGCGCCTCGATACATCTGAGCCATAAGTATGAATTATTTTTTGATTAGGTAACAGACATATGTCTAAAGAATTAATGTAATTACCTATGTGTTTATGTGGAATAAAGCCATAAAAATATATATTTTTACTCCTAACTTTATTTTTCCAATAGTTAATATCTTTTTCCATACCTCCAATAATATGTATTTCCACATCATCATCTAATTTATCAGATATCGAAGAAATAATCTCCATACCTTTGCCTTTATATAAATGACCAACATAACCAACTTTTAAATTTTTCTTTTTTCCCATCAAGTCAATTTTTTGATTAAAATTAATTACTTCATCGGCACCATCATGGGCTACCTTAATCTTTGAGTCACTCAAATATCCTTTTTTTAAATACACATCTTTTAGGGCTTGAGATATAACAATCATTTTTTTAAAATATTTATTTTGAATTAATTGTTTAAATATAAATACATTATAATTTTTATTATAAAAAATAGGAGTATGAGACTCATATATCACATTATAATTAAATAATGTTGATATATAACAACCATGTAAAAATCTACCGTATATTAGATTAAATCTTTTAGCAAAAAATAAATAAAAAAAAATCGCTAATGTATATATAATTGCTCCACTTTTTATATTTGGATGCCAAATTTTTTTTACTTGAAAATTTTTTTTTACTCCATAATATTTATAGATATTAGTTACTTTGTTTTCATATTTACCTATTATTTTTGGTGCTAATAAAACTACCTCATGCCCATTATCTGAGAATGCCTGGCACATTTTCATAACATGTATGCTGTTAGCAGATCTTGAAGGAATTACTGACTTTGAAATATACAATATTCTCATTTTAATAATTTTAAACTCAATAACTTTTTAAAAATAAATATATTCTAACAAACTAGTCTCAATATCATTAATCTCTTTTTGATCCAAAAATTCAGTGTATTTGCCAATATTTTTTTTTGAAGAATTTGGCTTATAATTTGATAGAAAATTTGATGTAATTGAGACATGATCACATAATGTTTGAACCATTTTTTTATTATTTTTAACAAAATCTTCAAACCTAATATGCATAACAAGTGGATTGTTAATATGTTTTAAGCGTATCTGCATCTCTTTATACCAATTTATAAATTCTTTTACAGAATTAGCTTTTTTAAACAATTTTAGCTCTGCAAACTGATCACGAGGATCACGTGTAATTAAGACAATTTTGCGATTTAAAAAGTATTTTGTAGAGCTAATCGGATTCCATCCAGAGCCAGCTTGATTAAGTAGAATTGGTCGTTTATCAATCTCTATTTGAAATAGTTTGTTGTGAAAATTTTGAGCAGCAATAATGAAATCATTTTGGCATACTAGTAAACGACTTTGAGGCACTTTTTCACTTAAGTTAAATTTATAATTTAATAAATTAATAAAATATCTTATTGGAGATTGTGACTTCATTAATCTTTGCCATGTTAAACGCATAGGAAAGTTGGCAGCACAAATTTCATTAATAAATTCTTCAATTTGCTTCTCAAACGATGGTAGCAAAAAATTATATCCCTCACCATATCTCCATGGTTTACCAGATCGACATAATTTTTTTACTGTTTTTTTAAATTGAGATATAACAAAATCTGAGGTACCAGGATGAAATGCAGGACCAGAAGTGGCCTCTAATGACATTAAACCATTTGGCATTTGTGGCAATAGATATTCTTTCCCAAGCAATGGGTCTCGAAGATCTCCACGACCAGCCAAATAATCATATACTGCTCCTGATCCAGAATAAGTAGTTCCAAGTACGATAATATATTTAACTAAATTTGATTTGCTATTCATACGAAGTTAATTAAATTCTTTAAAATCTTGTACTTTAATAAGAATAACTTAACCACAAATTTTGTTAAAAAGGTTATTATATGGCATTTAAAGTTTTAACAATCACATAATTCTAAAATAATCAATGATAATACATATTTTTATTCTAATAATTAAATATTATAAATTATTCAAAATTTGATATATTTAAATCTTATAATTTAAATAGCTATAATTTCTTATTTTGACATGATTTCATAAATATCTTTTCCATCAATTTTCACAGGATTATTTCCTAATCTCAATAAATTGATACCCTTGATAATATCCTCTGAACTTTTTTTAATGTCTATATTTAATCTATCTAGATTATCTTCAAGTTTAGCTTGTTTTTTTATTAAGGTTATTTTTGAATTAAAAGTTTTAATATCAGGTACATCAAATAGATTAAATATATGATCAAATCTTTTTTTTAAGTCGAAAGATGTTTCTGATTTATTCAAATTATCATAATTAAACTTAAAAAATTTTTCAAAAAATAAACTTACAGCATGACCATGACTTATATTAAATAAAGATGTAAACGGATAAGATGCTGCATGAGGTACAGTTGTTTTCGAAATACTGATAGCTTTGCCAGCTAAGTTTGCAGCAATACTCATTTCTGCTGCATTTTTTAAATTAGGATTATTTAAAAAAGAAATATAACTAGAGGTCGAAATTTTTAGAGATTTTGAAGCGTATTCAATGCTTTTTTCATTAGATTTTTTTGATATTAAAGACTCTAATGCTTGAGCGATAGCATCGAAACCAGCAGTTGATTTAATTTTATTTGGTGCTGAAATTAAAAATTCAGGAATTAAAAAATAATTATCAGGTATTAATAACTCACTTTCAAATGAATGCTTAATACCATCAACATAAATTACTGCATTAGATGTAACCTCTGCCCCAGAACCAGCTGTAGTTGGAATTACAGCAAGCTTTGTATATTTTTTTTTAAATGGATATGAATAATTAATTATTAGATTAGATAAATCGGATCTCATATCTACCACATTTGCAATTTTTGCGTAATCTATAATTGCACCACCACCTACGCCTAAAATTAAATCTGGTTTAAAATTTCTAATATCTCTAATTATTTTTATTAATTCCTCTAATATTGGAAGTTCCGAATTTTTATAAAATATTTTGACTTTTTTGTTTTTATCTATTTTTTTTAATAAAACTTCAGCACCTGAATTTATAAAAGATTTTTTTCCACATAACAAAAAGCAATTTTTAAATTGTTTATCATTTATAAATTTTATCACATCTTCAATACAATTAATCATTTTTTCATAAATATATTCTTTATTTTAATTAAATCAGTAGGTCTTGGTAATTTTTTTATTGAACTATTTGCAACTTTAACTTCTAAAAAACTCAGGCAATCATCAGATAAAAAATTTTTAATATTTTTTTTTAATTCATTTTTATATTTTACAGAATAAAATTTTTTAAAACCCAAGCTTTTTGAAAATTTTTCAAAATTAATATCATTTGCATAAGTACTTTGCCCTCCAACCGAGTCATGAGTATTGTTATTCAATAAAATATACTTTAGATTTTTTTTTGCAAAAGAACCAATTGTTTTAATTGAACCTAAGTGCATTAAAAATGAACCATCACCGTCTATACATACTGTTTTATATTTGTTAGAAAGTGAATAACCTAAAGCCACAGATGATGTGTGACCCATACCTCCAACCATATAAAAATCTTTACTATTTTTAATTTTATATTTTTCTCGAACATACATTAATTCTCTTGAATTATAGCCTGTACTTGAAAATATTTTTGTTTTTCTCGGCAAATTCTCTAATAAAGTTTTAAAAAAAAATTCTTTATCTAAACTATAAAAATTATTTTTTTTTATTTTATTCCCATTTTGTTTTAATGATCCCTGTTCAATCAAACATGCAACAATAGATTTATTTTTTTTTGAAAGTTTTATTTGCCTATCAAATTTTTTTATATCTGAATTTGACCTAATTATTGTATATTTAATATCTAAGAGTTTTAATAATTGCTCTGTAATTTTACCTTTAACCTTATGCTGAGGTTCATCTTTAATTCCAGGAGAACCTCTCCACCCAATTATTAATATCAAGGGTATTGAATAAACTTTTTTGTGAGCGATTGAAATTAATGGATTTAAAGCATTAGATAATCCTGAATTCTGCATATAAACAACTGGAATTTTTTTTGTTGATAAATAATGACCTATAGCAATAGATACTGCCGAACCTTCATTCGTTGCAATTATATGCTGTTTTGTATTTTGTAAAGATGATGACAACTCCTTAAGTACACTGTCAGGCACACCAGTATAGAAATTATTTTTATTTTTTTTTAATAAGTTAATTAAAGTTTCCGCTTTAATCATTTTTAATTAAACTGATTATTTCATTTATAGAAATTATCTTTTTATCTGCCTCAAATGCACGATTATTTTTCAATATTATCTGTGCTATTTTTTTCATTGCTGGATACGCTGCTCGTAATAATTGATTTGCATAAATTACTAATTTAAAACCATTTTTTATCAGATCTTTTTCATAAACTTTTGAATAAGTTGATGGTACAGAAACTAATGGGATAAAATATTTACTTTTTTTAAACTCTTTTGCAAAACTAAATATCTCTGACGGAGTTTTCTCTTTGCTATGAATTAATATAGCATCTGCACCTGCTTTTGAATAAATTTCAGCTCTTTTAATAGCATCTTTAAGACCTTTACCTAAAATAAAACTCTCTATCCTTGCTATTACCATAAAATCATTAGAATGTCTTGTCTGACATATTTTAAGTATTTTTTTTGCAAAATTATTAGGTTTATCTTGTCTTGCCCCAGTTTGATTTTTAAATAAAGAATTTTTTTTTAAACCAATCTTATCCTCCATTATTATTGCGGACACACCAGACCTTTCTAAAGATCTAACCAAAAAAGAAAGGTGATCAATTTGACCTCCATTATCTGCATCGAATACTAATGGCTTGCTTGTTACGTCTAAAGTATTTTGCAGTGATGATATGCGGGCTGAAAATGATAATGATGAATTGTCAGGTAAACCTTTGGTAGCAGAGTCGGTAAGGCTAGAGGACCACATGCCATCAAATTCAACATTTTTTTTATCTTTTATGACACTAATTTTTTCTATTATTAATCCCGTCAATGAGTTGTGAGACTCTAATATTCTAACAATATTTTTCGATTTCATTAATCTTTTTAATCTTGAAACCCTATTATCAGGTGAGGAAATAATATTCATAAAATTTTTTTTTATTGAAGTCGAAGAAATATTTTTAGTATATTTTGGCTCTATAAGTTTACCCGACCACTTTTTTAAAGTTTTTTTTACTCTAATTCTTATTTGTTTTTGAATACCTGTTTTCCAGTCATCTCCATGAACAACATAATCAGGTTTAATCAAATTCAAGTTTTCAACGTAATCGAGAGTTTTTTGTGGTATCACCATTTTTACATATTTAATATTTTCCAAAACTACTTTTCTTTTTTCGTAGCTCAAATAAGGAATATTTTTATAAGTTGATATTGCCTCATCTGTTAAAAGTCCTACACAAACATCACCATATGAATTTGCTATCTTTAAAATATTAATATGACCTTTGTGTAAAATATCTGCAGAAAGACCAACATAAACTTTTTTTTTTTTCATAATTTCTATTATATTCTATTTATTTGAAAATAATAAGTTTATTTATAGATATCTCAATTAATTTATTTTATTTTAAAAAAATTACATTAATAATTTTCATCATCAAATTTTTAAATGGAGAGAAATTATAAAATTCTTTTGTCAAATATTGGCTTTTATTATGGGAACGCAACGGTTTTTTCCAATCTCCATACTGATATTTTAAATAATCTTCTGGAGGAAAAGGTGCATTATGATATTTATTAAATAATTTTATCTTTTGCATTTTAGAAAATAAATGTTCTGGAACTTTAAATTTATTACGCCAAAAAATTTTTTTTTTTTTATCATGGCACCATCCAAGGATTGTGTAGTGGGTTGTTTCTTTTGGTAATTTACCTATAAAATCAATCTTTAAATTTGAAAATTCTTTATTATACTTTTCAACCTCAAAATCTGAGTTATTTATTTTGGTAACCAGATGGCTTATTTTGCCAATGACTTCTTCAGAGTAAACACTGATTTCGACATCCCAATCCCAAGGTATGAAGCCATTATTTCTGATTGCTCCTAGTAAAATTCCAGTTTGCAAAAAATAATTTATATTTAAGCTATCAAGAATATTACATATTTTCAAAAATTCACTTCTTCTAACTAGAAGTTCTTTTTCAGTCCTGATTCTCACTTTATTGGCATAATTATTTAGTTTCTTTGTATTCATAATTATTGATTTATCACTATTTTTTATTCAGACTAGTGTTATTTGAAAATTATAACATATATTTTTTATTTAAATATTTGATAAACTTAAAAAATTGCTAAGTATACAATAATAAGTTTTATTCAGTTTTAGAAAAGTTTTTAATTTTAAAATCGAAATAAAGAATTAAGATTAAATTTTTCAATTATTTTTTGTAAAATGAAACTCTAAAACTTAAATATTGAACATTTATTATTTAAATGAAAAAAATTTTAAAAAATATCTATAAATCTCACAGGATTGGAGTAACAACAAGCAAAACACTTTTATGGTTATATGTTAAAAAAGATTTACCAAAAATAAAAGGTAAATTAGGAATTGACTTAGCTGGTGGAAGTATGAGGACTAAAAGATTTTTTTCAACAGAAAAGTATATCTCAGTTGATATTGACCAAAATAAACTTAATGAAGGTAAAAAAAATAACACAGATGCTGAGGCAATTAATTGTAAAATTCAAGATTTTATGAAAAGTTATAAACAATATAAACCTGAACTTTTGGTTTGTTTACAAACTTTTGGTATAAATACTATCTTTCAGCACGAAGAAACTATTGATGTAGTGAAGATGATGTATAATTTTTTAAAAAAAGAAGGAAGTATGATCTTTAATGCTGGAGAATATTCTTTAGATCTAAATACATTGGAAAAAGAATTAACTCCTTTTTTAAAAAGAAAATTCAAAAAAGTAGATAAGAAATTTTATGGAGATTGGATCTCACATAAAAAAAATATTTATGGACCATATCAATTATTCTTAGCCTATATTATTTACTTATTTCCTTTTCTTAATAGAATTTTTAGTTTTAAACAAAAGTATGTCTACTTTTGTTGTAAAGATAAAATATAAATTTTAGTCAATTTTAATTAATATTGTTCTTTTTGATAACAACTTACATTTTAATTTTTTATCAATTCCTAATATACTTTGAAGTCTAGTTGCACGAGCACAAATATCACTTTCATTCATTGATTGAAATTTTTGGTTTTCTTTAATTGGATTGAATTTTTTGGGGTTTAGCTTACTCATAATATTTAAAAAAAAATTTCTTAACTCTATAATTTTTAGTAATAATCTAAATTTAATCCAATTATTTGACTGGCTTAGACTTTTTGTATTCAAACTTTCCCAAACCTTTAAAATTTTTTCTGCTGCAAGCTCATTTTTGTCAATGTATAACTTTTCTAATACTAAACTTGGAATTGTGGGCTTCTCATTTGTTTTATTATCGTGTTTTTCAATTTCAAATAATTGATTTGTTTTTTTAAGAAGTTCTTCTTTTGATTTTATATTATGTCCCAGTTTATTTGACAAAAAATAATCCTCAATGTTCATTTGTGTTGTGTTATATGTTAAAAGAGGTTTTTGAGAAACTATAGCTTCAATACCTGTGGTGCATCCGTTATGCATTATTGCAAAAGCATTTTTAACCCAAAGTGAAATACAGTCCTTTCGAATAATGTGAATATTTTTAACACCTTCAAGAAAATTTTTCCAAGCTGTAATATTTTCCATTGGATGTGGACGCAAAACAACTGAATATCCATTACTATTTTTAGCTAAGTACTTTATTGCATCAATGAATTCATAAAGTTTTTTATAATTATTACTCATTGAGTAAAAGCTTCTTTTAAATAGGTCGGGATCTCTATGCATATATCCTGCATCTCTATTAAACTTTAAACTCTCATGAAAAGGTTGAGTATTTGTAACAAATATATTTGATGAAACTAACAAAAAAGGTTCTGATATGATATTTTTAGATTTGACCCAATAGTCTGAAAAAAAAGGTTTCCACAAATCCACTCGCGGAGAACCAGTTTTGTATATTTTATGAGAATATTCAGGATATTTTTTTTTTAAAGTACTTACATCATCTGTGCCCCACCCAAATATGGCTGATGACTGTTCAATTGTTACTTCCGAGTATCTTTCTATTGCGAATTTATCATAACCAAATTCATTTATTGAAGCCTCTTCATCAATACTAGTAATTATAGATTTGTTATCGATAATTTTTTGATGAGTGCTAATTTTCTTATCACTAGGTGTTAAAGATTTTGTATGTACAATCCCTGGATTAAGGACTCCAGTTTTTAAAGCCATATTTATTTCCATAGATCCAGAAATGATAACTTGATGTCCTTTTGATGCTGCTAAAATTGCCATCAAGAGTTTGCTATCAAGTTCACGAACTGTAATTTCTAGATGCATATATATATTCATAATAAAAACTTCTTTTAAATGTTTTGGCTAATCTTTTTGATAGTTAGATAATAATAGAGATATTTTTTAAGTTTTATCATTAGTTAACATAGTTTGTTTTACAAAATCTTTATCTGTCTTAATTAATTCTTCAAATGTACCTTCATTTTTTAATTTACCACTTTCAATCATAAAAATTTTATTGCAGTTTTTTACCGTACTTAGGCTGTGAGCAATTAAAATAATTGTAATATCTTTCTTTAGATTATTAATTGCATCCATCACTGCTTTTTCAGTTAAGTTATCAAGTGCATTAGTTGCTTCATCAAGAATTAATAACTTTGGATTGTTGTATAATGCTCTTGCAATTCCAATTCTTTGACGTTGGCCACCAGACAATCTTACACCTCTTTCACCAATAGTAGTAAAATATTTTTCTGGTAATTCTGTTGATATAAAATTATGTATATTTGCAATTTTAGAAACCTCTTCAACTGTTTTATAATTAATATTTTTCGATTCTACACCAAAAGCAATATTTGCAGCAATGGTATCATCAGAAAGAAAAATATGTTGCGGAACATAACCAATAGATTGCTGCCAAGCTCTTACATTTTTTTGTGTTATGATTTTTCCATCAATTTCTAAAGTACCTTTTTGAGCTTCTATTAATCCAAGTATAATATCTACTGTTGTAGTTTTCCCACTTCCTGTAGTACCTACAAACCCTACGGTAGTTTTAGATGATATACTCAAACTTATATTCCTTAAAGATGCTTTTGATGAATTTGGATAATTATATGAAATATTTTTTAAATTAATTTTTTTGTCAAATGACATTATTTCTTGATTTTCATTTTGATTTATAAATTTTAGATTTTTAAAATCATCATATAATTTATTTACTGAAGAACTTGAAAATTTTAGTTGAGCAATAGAAGCATACATTTTTTGTAATGCTGGTATCAATCGATAACCAGCAAAAGCATATAGGCTAACTAAAGGTAGAGCTTTGTTAAAACTTCCTGTCTGAGACATTATAAAAAGTATAATCAATAAAATACCACCAAAAATAATAGCTTCTAAAACAAAACGAGGGAGTTGACCAATTAATTGAAACGAAGTTGTAGTTTGGGCAAAAGTTTTAGCAGGGTCAGAAAAACGTTTAACATAAATTTGCTCTAAACCATCTACTTTTATTTCCTTTATTGCACTAAAAGCTTCACTAATTGACTTAAAAAGCAATTGATTTTTAAATAATCGCAACTGACCAATTTGACTTAGATATTTTTGTGTTAAATAAAAAATAAGAAAATAAGCTCCCCCTAATGAAAAGCTTACCATCAGTGCAAGCTTTACATTAACTATTAATAATAAAATTATAATGGTAATAGTAATAAGGCTTTTAGAGACAAGCTCTACTAAAGGTCTTATACCATTAGCGACTACATGAGATACTTCTGATAATATAGTTTTTCCAAGGTCAGAACTATGGCGATTTAAAAACCAACTATATGGTTGACTTAGATATTTTTCCATCATTCGTTTACTAATATTATATTGGCATGTTTGGACAAATCTCAACTGAATATAAATTGTGATAGCTTTAAAAATAAGAGAACTTATTAATACCAAAAATACAAAAACACCTAAAACAAACAAGAACTGTTGACTATTTTCAACTCCAAAATTAATTGAATTTAGAAAAATAGTATTTAACAAAGTATTTGTCTCGACAACACTAGGGTTTGAGAGCACCGCTACAAAAGGTAAAATAGATGCAACTCCAATAGTATCAAGTAGTGCTGTTATTAAACTCATAAATAAAACTAAAACAGCTTGACTACGTTCATTAGGGTTAAGAAAATAGAGTAATTTTGTAAAAGATTTCATTACAGTCTAAATAAATTTTTATAATATGTATAATATTAAAATAAAAATTATAATTTTAAAAAAATATAGTCTTTATAAGCTTTATTTATAAAGATACTACAATTTTTAACCTTGACTGATCAATTTTTAAGTAATTGTAAGCTATTTAAGATCCTCATAAAAAATTTTATAAGATCATGTTAATTAATTTATTTAAATAGCACAATTTACCAGATTAAGTTATATTTTTTATTTCTAATCAATTAAGTTATATATAAATATTTTCTAATTATAAAATTTTTTCAATTTTTTTTTAGAATAGATATTTTACTTTTATAAAAACGTAACATATATTTTGATTTATATTAATGTATTCTATTTTACGAGACACTTATAATTTACTAGGCAAAATTAACTTAAAAATTAATGATGTTCTAATTCCATTTCTAATTAAATTCAAAATGATTAATTTATTATGTTTATTGATGATACTTAACATAAAAAAAATAAGATCAATCAGCCCAAAAAGTAAGATAAAATATAAAGTATTTGTCTTAAGTAAAAGTGGTGGTAATGAAGATTTAATATATAGCCAAAATAAATATAATAAAAATATTTTATATTTTCATCTACCCAGATCATTTATTACACAGATATATCAAACATTCTTTGGAACTAAAAATACCAAAAAAAACAAAAATATAGAAAAAAATTATATAAATTTTTTAATCTCTTTATTAAAAATTTTAAAAGAAAAATATAAGATTAATGCATTTATTGGCTTTAACTTTAATTTTATTGTAGAAATAGATTTACATATTGCATGTAACTATTTGAAGATACCTTTTTTATTATTGTACAAAGAAAGTGTTTTAACAAGATCCGAGAGAAAGTACCTTCAATATTATCTAAAAAAAAAAGAAGTAAAATTTAATGGTTACAAAATTGCAGTTTATTCTAATTATGCAAAAAATATTTTTTCAAAATCAAATTTTGTTAATGAGGATAAAATAAAAGTTATTGGGTGCTCAAGACTAGGAGAGAGTTTTACATATAAAAGCAAAATACCAAAGAATCAAATTTTATATTATGAAATCCAAAATGATAGGGGATTACCACACAGATTTGTAAAACAATTTACAAACAATTTTTTTAAAAATCTAGATTGTCACAAAAACTATAATTTAAAATATAACTGGAATTTTCTGCATCATAAAACTCTTAAAACTTTGAAAAAATATGCTATCAACAATCCTGAAACAGTTATTATAATTAAAATTAAAACAGGAAATTTACACAACACAAATCAATATTTAAACTTACCAAAAAATATAAAACTTCGCTATTACGGAGTTGGTCATGAATTGTTAGAAAATTCCAAAGTTGTTATCGGATGGAATACTACAGCAATATTAGAGGGCATTGCAGCAAATCGATTTATTTTATTGCCTTATTTTGACTCAAAAATTTATAATTTAAAAAAAGAAAATGAATTAATGACAAAACTTAAAAGTGAAAACTATGGTCATTCTGAAAAAGATTTTTATAAAAAATTAGATTTTTTTATGAAGAAGAAATATGAAAAAAAAAAAAATTATAACAGTCAATATCCTCTTAAATATCACCTTAGTAATGCTGATAATAAAGCAGGTTTTAGGTTGGATAAATTTTTAAATGAAAATTTAAGATATAAAAGCTAAATAATAACTGATAATTATTTTTGAAATATTTCCCTTGTCTTTTTTAAATCTTCGTAAGTGTCTATATTTACGTAAGGATAATTAGTTATTGAAGGATAATTTTTTCTTAAAAAAATATTAGTATTTTTTAAAAATTTTGAAACTCTAAATATATAAAAAATTCCATTCCTGATATAAACATCTTCAAGATGCTGTCTAGCAAAAATTTTTTTTCCACTACTGCTATAACTCAACAAAATATTTTTATTCTTTATTTTTAAGATTTTCTTTGGGTGGAATTTTTTATCAATTTTTGAGACAGACCAACTAGCATCATAGTTGTCTCTTATTACTGTTTTTAACCCATTTATTAATTGAGAAGTTTTTCTTATAGGTGAGGTAGGCTGTAAATAAACTACAAAATCAAATTTTTTTTTTTTTACATTTTGATCTTTTAAGACTTCATAGATTACCTCATAATCACTTGCATAATCTTTAGATGTTGATTTTGAACGATCAAATGTTTTCAATTTTAATTTCATTGTTTCATCTTTTATTCTTTTTGACTCAGTGGAAACAATTGTTTCATCAAAAAAATTGCATTGATCTATAAATCTTGAAGTATGGCCAATTAAGCTAATACCATTTATTTTTTTTAAATTTTTAAATTTAATCCCTTTACTTCCACCTCTTGCTGGTATTAGTGCAAGTATTTTTTTTTTTAAAAACATTTAATTTAAAAAATTAAAACCAGGAAGTAATTATCGTTTTTCTTTCAAGCCTTTTCATTTTCTTAATTTTCGAATTTTTATAATGAGAATCACTCTTGATACTTCTTGTTGAAATTTCATCAAAAATACATCCCTTTGGACCTGCTTTAAATTTATGGTGAGAATTTTTTTTTATATCAATGATATCACCTGATTTGAGTTTTTTATTTTTACCGTCAAGGTTAAGTATTAAATTTCCACTTATAATATGAAATGTTTCATCTTTTATTTTATGATGATGTGAAGGATGTGATTGATTGGGTAGCATAACAATAATTTTTTTGGCATATTCTTTGTTTATTAAATTAAATAAGAAACAACCAACTTTTTCAAAGTTTTCTAAACCTCTGTGGTGAGATATTTCCATTTCAAAATTTTTTCCAACAGCTATTTTTTTTTCATTAAGCATGCCTCTTACATTGTGCACATGCTGCCATATAGTAAGTTCTTTAATGATTTCACTATTATGTTTAATCTCTCTAACAGGTATTGGTTTATCTTTTTTAATATTTGATTTTAAAACCATTTTATTTTTAACAAGATTTGCTGAAAATTGATTTTTTTTTAAGGGGAATGCTAAATAAGAATTATTTTCGTCTATAATACTACCTTTTTTTAAATCAACTTTTGCATATAAGCCTCTTTGTAATGTTTGAAGAGTTGATGTTTCTTTTTTTGTAATAATTTTATTTTCATCATTATTATAACTCATAATTTTACTAACACTTTTTAAATTATCTAAATATTTTTGAAATATTTCTGGTTCCATTGAATATTTGTTTAATTGATATTTTTTAGAACTGATACCCACATGTCTTTCAAATATTTCTGCCCCACAAGCCTTAGCAAGAGATGAGGGTAAAAAAGCTTCTGGGTGTTCATGTGTGGACCAACCAATTGATATTTTTGGGTATCTTTTTTTAAGTGATCTTATAAAAGAAATTTGTAAATCAAAATCATCACTTGGGTATATTGAAATACAATGCATTAAAGAAAAATTTTGATTATTTTTCTTCATAACTCTAACAATTTTATCAATTTCCAATAAATTTAGTCCCCCAGTAGAAATAATTTTGGGAATTTTATTTTTTACTACTCTTTTCAATAACGTAAAGTCGTTGGATGAAACACTTGCAATTTTAAGAAAATCAAATTTAAATTTTTCTATAGTTTTTACTGAATTTTCATCAAAAGGTGTGCAAGCTGTTAATAAATTTTTTTTTTTAACATAATCGAATAGTTCTTTAAATTGTGAGATAGTTAATTTTGTATCCAAAAATCGTCTGACATATTTATTATCACTATTTATATAATTTTTATGTATGAAAGTATCATAATCTCTAAGTTGAAATTTAATTGCAGCTTTAATCTTATTTTTTTTTACAACTTCAGAAAACTTTTTAATTATCTTTTTAGCATGCTTCACATCACCAAAATGATTATTGGCTAGATCTAGAACAAAAAGATCTTTAAATATTTTATGCATTTTTACAAAAAGAATTTATTAATATTTGGGTTTCTAACCCTTTTTCAAGATTTATGAAAGAGTTTTTATATTTTTGATTATTATTTATACTCATAATATGTTTGATTTCATTCAAAAAATCTGTTGACCTTGTTTTTTTAAAATATCTTAATTTTATTAAGTTTGAGTTTAAATTTGTAATTTTTACAAAATCACATGTTTTTTTGTAATTGAAAATTAATTCATACTTTTTTTTTAAAGTGTAAATACAAATAAACTTATCAGCAGGCTCAGATATTAGATCTGAAATATAATTAATTATAAAGTCATCATTTTTCCAATTAATATTGACATAATTATCGTAAAAAATTTTCTTATTTTTTTTTTTAAAAAAATTAAAATTAATTAACTCATTAGATAATTTAAAATTTAAAATCTCACTCAAGCATACGAGAAAATGAATTCCATGAGAATGCTCATGTATGCTTCCACCACCTTGTGATAAATTTCCTAAATATGATGAAAATTCATCTTTATTCCAAAAATGTGCATTTAATATACCTTTCCACCCTTCTCTCCAACTAACATTGATTTTCAAAATATCTTTTTTTTTAATTTTTCTAATTACATCTTGATAATACAAAAATGACTCACTAACAGAATGATTGTAGCCAACAAAAATTTTTTTTTTATTTGATAATAATTTTAATTTTTTTTTGTCTAATTTAGACCGATATGTGGCAAAGGGTTTTTCAACCAATAGTTTTTTAAAAGTTAATTTATCAAAAATTTTAAGTACAAGTTTGTAATGCGTTGCTGGTGGTGTGCCTATTATGATCAGATCGAATTTTTCTTTTAATTTAAATACCTCATTATAATTAATTAAACTAATCATATTATCCCACTTTGAATACCTAAACGGATAGATTTTATTCTTCATTCTCAATAAGGCACTAATGGATATATCTGTAACACTCACAGATAGATTTAGTTTTCTACAAGCATTTGCAAAATGGTTTCCTATAGAACCTGATCCAAAAATTAAAACTTTTTTCATAATCTCTTATAAGCTGATTTACTTAAATATATCAATTAAAAAATTTTAAATAATTATAATGTTAG
>Ga0233432_10002186_pt1 | contig 18277 bp, 10 predicted proteins | sample SI_122_August201_6_FD_179870 | JGI IMG/M metagenome (GOLD analysis project Ga0233432, IMG submission 179870) | Seawater microbial communities from Saanich Inlet, British Columbia, Canada - SI_122_August2016_10_MG | ecosystem: Environmental > Aquatic > Marine > Inlet | place: Canada: British... | reverse complement strand
GGATTCGAAGGGTCGGGTCTGGGCTTCCTGGCAATCCTTCCGGGCGGGTGAGGCGGATGTCTACGCCTGCTTCCTCAATCCAAAATCTGGCAAGTGGTCCAAGGAGATTGCGGTGGCTATCCAAAAGGGAGGAGATTGGGAACCGAGCATCGCCTTCGATAAGAAGGGTAACGCATGGATAGCCTACGACAGCTCTCGCGGGAACGAGTTTAACCTGAACTTGGCAAGAGTGAACGATCAAGGCCAAACCAAGGAATTCGCAATTGCCCACAGCCCCAAGTACGAAGCACGAGCGTCCATCACCGCCACAGCACGAGGCGATGGATTCTGGATCACCGCCGAACGGGGTAAGGAGAAGCATGGACTCGACTACCGGGGTCATGGAAACGATACCGGTATCAATGCCAAGAAATCAGTTCTTTTCGGGAAGTTCGACATCGCAAGCGGCAAGTTCACGAAAATTCCCCTTGGTCATGCCGGTCGGGCCGGCAACCCAGTCAACCGGCCCGTGGTGGGTGTGGGCAAGGACGGGAACCCATGGGTCGTCTACCGCTATTTCAATCGGGCACTCTGGCGGATCGCCGCGACCGGGTACCGTCTCGATTCCAAAACCTGGAGCTCAAGAAGGAGGATTGCCAACAGCAGTTTCGGACAAGACAAAACCGCCCTTTTCCTGCCCGCCCGGAGCAAGGGCGACCTCCGCCTTTGCTGGCCCTCCGACGAGCGCCCGAACAAAGCCCATCAAACGGCCAGCGTTTTTCTGGCCGCCCTGCCCTCTTCGGCATCTCTGCCCGCTGCCACCCCTGAGAAACCGACCCAAGCACCGGCCCAAAAGGAACTCCCACACTCCCACAAAACCGCTGAACGCCCTGCCTTCGATCGCCATGAATGGAAGGTCGGCGGTCAAACTTACGGCCTCTTCTGGGGCGACGTTCACCGACACACCGACGTTTCGAATTGCCGGACCGGATTCGACGGATGCATCGTGGATCATTTCCGCTATGCCTACGACCTGGCCAAGATCGACTTCCTCGGCACGTCGGACCACACCGATGCCGGCAAGATTTATCATCCTTACGAATGGTGGCACAACCAGCGCATGCACGATGCCCTGCACAGCCCCGGCCGCTTCAACACCGTTTACGTTTACGAGCGCGAACAGAAGTGGCCTTGGGGGCACCGCAACGTCGTCTTCGCCCAGCGTGGCGGACCGGTCGTTTACATCAAACGACCGCTCTACCTAAACTCCCCTTGGCAGAAGACCCTGCCGGTCAATCCCAAAGGGGCAGGCGAGATATCGCCTTACGAGCTATGGGACTTGCTCAACAAGTATGACAAGCCCGTTGCCTTGGTCAGTCACACCGGAGCAACCGGGATGGGGACGGACTGGAAAAAGTACGAGAAGTTCGACTACAGTTCGGAAAACGTCGTGGAAATTTTTCAGGGAGCCCGGGTATCCTACGAGGGATCGGGAGCTCCGCAACCGACCGTGGGAATTCCTCCAAAGACCGGACTGACCTCCCTCGGAAGAATCAAAAAAGAGCCGCATGGCCCGATCAAAGATTTTGGCCAATATGGCAACGGCACCTACCAGACCGCCTTGAGCGTGGGTCATAATTTGGGGGTCTTCGCCAGCTCGGACCACATCTCCCAACACGCAAGTTACGGTGGCGTATTCTGCCAGGACTTTAGCCGCGAAGGTATCATCGAGGCGATGGACAACCGGCGCACCATCGCAGCCACCGACAAGATCTACCTCAACTTCACCTGCAACGAAGAACCCCTCGGCTCGTTCGTCCAAACCGAAAAAGCTCCCAGGCTTTGGTTCAAGGTCGATGGTACTGGCCCCTTCAAGCGAATCACCATCGTACGCAACGAAAAGGATTGGAAACACTTCAACGAATTCGATGGCAAGATCTTCGAGAAAACGATCACCGACGAGGAGATGCTCGAGGGCGAGAACCGCTACTACGTCCGAGTCATCCAACGGGACGGAAACATGGCATGGTCCTCCCCCGTATGGGTAACCAGAAAATAATTCGTTACTTCTTCTCGGGGAGCAAAGGGCTGACGAAGCCCGCCAAATCGGATGGTTTTACCTTTTTACGGCCACCTCCAAAACTGAATTTGGTGGGCTGATAAGGGCCAACGAAATCAACATTCATATCCGCCTTGATATCCGATTCCATCCCCATGGACCAGAAGACCCCATTGAGGATGCAACGGCGGTATCCTTCGTTCACGATATCCTGAGAAGCTCCTTGAGTGGAGGCAAAGACACGTCCTTTTTTTCCGGACTTGGAATCATATTCACGCACCCAAATGCAGGGACTGGGGGGTTTGTCAGCCAAAGGCTTGCCGTCGGGCTTCATTGAATCGAGGACCTGATTCTTGCCTAGAATGACGGACCCCTCGATCGGCACGGCACTGTAAGCTCCGCACATGGCGTGCATGTCCTTTACGCCACGCATAACCGGATGCCCCTTCTGCTCATCCACAACAAACATACGGGTGCTGTACTTATGATTTTTGCCGTAATGGCCTGCCCCCTCTCTAGGTCTCCAAGTTTCTCCGATTACTTGCCGGCCAAAGCCCCAATCATAGCTCTTGTCGCGCGAATTGTAATTGTACTTGCTGTTCTTCCCCTTGAGTCCGTTGAAACCATGGGTTGTAGTGCGCAAACCTGCCACCGGTCCCCCTTTGTCCAAATAGTCGATAATCGGTTGCATGGTCTTGTCGTCCGGAGCCAGAAAGCGGATGAAGAAAAAAAGCATGTCCGCATCCTTCACCACTTCTATCCCGGGGATTTTGGAGGAACCGGGCTTGATGTGCCCATTGTCATCCAACCCGAAGAGCACAGTGCACTTGAACCCATAACGTTTAGCCAGAATCCGGGCAAGCGCCGGGCATGTCTCTTCCCCCCGGTATTCGTGATCGCTTGCAATGAAGACAATGTGCTTACCCTTGCCGGGCCCGGATTTCCCCTCGTAGACCAAAGGGTTGGCTGAGGCGGCGAAGAAGCTGAGCATGAATGAAAGGACGGGGAGAAGGAAGGCCAGGTATTTGTTCATGGATAGTAAATGGTTGATTACAGTGCGAAAGATCGATCCTTCCTCTAATCGCATTACTTGTCCATACTTGAATTGCATTCCACCTTGTTTTAATAAACGGGCTTCAGAAAACGCTCGTAGCACAGGGAACAAACTCACCCTTGATCTATAATGAAAGCTTCATGCAAGGAGCCCCATTTTCGTTGACTATCCATCAAAACATGGAAGCGTTTGTGCATGATTACCAGCAAATCCACCCTTTCCGCCAAAGCCTTGCTTACCGGCCTCCTGTCCACGCTGATCTTATGCCCGATCTCCTCGAGTTTCGCGCAGACCGGCACCACGAGCATAGAGTTGGTTGGACAACCAATTCCCGATGCCGAGGTCTACGAAGCAATAGGCATGGCGTTGGCCGATGGCACGGGCTTGGGCAGAATGCAGTTCACCGATGCCCAAATCGACTTGATCCTCTCCGGGATGAAGAAAGGGATCAAGACCAAGGCCATGCCCCCCGATTCCCTTCAATCCAAGATTCAGACAGTCATGATGCAAAAGATGCAACTGGCGCGCGAAGCGGAGCAGGCCGAAGGCTCGAAACTAGCAGCCGGAAACAAGGCCAAGGCCAAGGAATTTCTTGCCAAGATCAGCAAGCAAGCCGGCGTGATCAAAGACCCTTCCGGTTTTTACTACGTTATCCTTAAGAAGGGGACGGGACCAAGCCCAACCATGAGCGACACGGTACGCCTTCATTACCACGGTACCCTGATTGACGGAACGGTGTTCGATAGTTCGGTTGACCGCGGTCAACCGGCCAGTTTTCCCATGAATGGCGTAATCAAAGGCTTTTCCGGCGGACTGACCAAATGCCAAGTGGGAGGTAAGGTCCGGATTTATATCCCAAGCGAGTTGGGCTACGGGGACAACCCCCGACCCGGCGGCAAGATCAAGCCGGGCGACACTCTCATTTTCGAGTGCGAGCTTTTGGAAATTAAGTGAAGTCCGGGCATCCGCCCGCTATTAAAATTCTAATAAAGTTCTATTCTTTGCGTCTAAGCAAGTATGGAACTTTTTAAAGACTCTCGCGAACGATTCTACCGGGCCTTCCATCTGCCCGTAATTCTCTTGTGTCTGGGTATGGGGGAAAGTGCCTATGGGAATGGTCTGATCATCGTGGACAAGGCCCATCCGATCCACCCCATTCATCCCCCGCGACCTCACCACTTTCCGCCCCGCCCCATTCCGTCTCACCGCCCAATCCGCCAGTTCCTTCCTTTGGAACTGAGGACGCAGAACGTCGAGGTAACGATCAAGGATCAGGTCGCCGTCACCAAACTCCGTCAGGTTTTCTACAACCCGTCCGACCGTCGGATGGAAGGAACCTTCCTTTTCCCCGTGCCCAAGGGTGCAAGAATCGACAAGTTCTCCATGGAAGTGAACGGGAAGATGCAAAAGGCCGAATTACTCGACTCTAAAAAAGCCCGTAAGATTTATGAGGACATCGTTCGCAAGGCCTTGGACCCCGCCCTTTTCGAATACGCCGGGCAAAGCCTCTTCAAGGTGAGGATCTTCCCGATCGAGCCAAAGAAGGAAAAGGAGGTGAAGATCAAGTACACTGAGATTCTGGAACGGGACGGAAAAATGGTCCGTTACCTGTACCACCTCAACACTAAGAAGTACTCCTCCATACCGATCAAGGACTTAACCATGAAGATCGAACTGGAAACTTCCGAAGCGGAAATCAAATCGGTCTATTCCCCCTCGCATGAAGCGGAAGTCAAACGCCAGGGCAAAAAACGCGTCGTGGTTGGCCTGGAAAAGAAGAACATGGCGACTGACGCCGACTTTCTTCTCTACTACTCACTGAAGGACAAGGCTGGGAACGACATCGATTTGAGCGTTCTCACGCACAACAAAGGCAAGGAAGACGAGGGACATTTCATGCTCCTGCTCAACCCCGGAGCCTGGGATACGAAAGGCTCGGTCATCCCCAAGGATGTGGTATTCGTCTTCGACTCATCCGGATCAATGAGAGGCAAGAAGATCGAGCAGGCCAAGGAGGCCCTCAAGTTTTGCGTGGAAAGCTTGAACGAGGAAGATCGTTTCGAGCTCATCCGCTTTTCCACCGAGGCCGAACCAATCTTTGGGAAAATGGTGCCAGCTGGACAAAAGAACATCAAGAAAGCCGTCAAATTCATCGACTCGGTCCGTCCCATCGGCGGGACCGCAATCGAGGAGGCTCTGGTGGAAGCCGCTTCCATCGTTTCCCAAAAAGCCTCCGACAAGCGCCCCACCCAAGTCATCTTCATGACCGACGGTCAACCAACGATCGGAGCGATCAAGGAAGAGGTCATCCTTAATTCCTTACGAAAGAAAACCGGTGACTCGAAAAGCAAGATCCGGGTTTTCTGCCTGGGCATAGGAACCAACGTCAACACCCACCTCCTCGACAAGATTACGGAGGAAACCAAGGCCGCCAGCCAATACGTCCTGCCCGAGGAAAACTTGGAATACAAGGTCTCGCGCTTCTACGCCAAGATTTCCGAACCCGTGTTGGCCGATCTCAAGCTTACGATTGATGGTCCGGATCGGGTCCGGGGAATCTATCCGAAGAACCTGCCCGACCTCTTCAAGGGTGACCAAATGGTCGTGCTCGGCCGCTACGAGCCAGGCGAAAAGAAAGGAAAGATCACGCTCGAAGGAACGATCCGAGGCGAAAAGAAAACCTTTGAATACGAAGCCCTCTTTCCCAATGAGAAGGAAGAAAACTCCTTTATCCCGCGCATTTGGGCGACCCGCAGAGTGGGCTACCTCTTGGATGAGATCCGCTTGCGGGGCGAAAACAAGGAGTTGAAAGAGGAAGTTGCCCGGCTTGCCCGTAAGTACGGGATCGTCACTCCCTACACGAGTTATTTGATTATCGAGGACGAGAAAGATATTCCAATCGCCAGGCGCAGCCTGGGAAGAGTTGCTCCCGGCGCAGCCGCCCCCGTAGCGGAAAGGGAACTGTTGGAGATCAAGGAGGACGCCAAGATTGCCTACGATAGCTTCAAACTCGAAAAATCGGGTGAATCAGCCGTCCGCGGGGCAGCTTCCAGTATCACCCTCAAGAGCGCCGATGGGATTTCCAGCTTCAGTGCCGCCAAAGACTTGGCTTATGCCGGCGGCAAGTCCGCCGACAAACAAATTTCCTCCGAGAACCGAGTTTTGGACGGTAAGACCTTCCACCTCGCAGGCGATCTCTGGATTGACGACGAGGCCAGGGATGACAAAGACAAAAAGATCGAGGAACTCAAATTCGCCTCGAAGGAATACTTCGACTTTTTGGAAAAACACCCCGAATTAATCAAGTTCCTTTCCCTCGGGTCCAACGTGGACGTCCTCCACCAAGGCAAGATCATCCGGTGCCGCAGATAGACCCGTACCTTTACCAACCAAAAGAACACCTATCATGAAAAAGCTAGCTCTCCTCTTCACTGCCTGCCTTGTCTTCGCTCCCTTAATCGCCAAAGAGGGCGACCAGAAGAAAGGAAAGAAACCCAAGAAGGAAACCATCGAGGTATGCTTCGTTCTCGATACCACCGGTTCCATGGGAGGACTGATCGAGGGTGCCAAGCAGAAGATCTGGGCGATCGCCAACGAGATCTTGGCGAGCGAACCCACCCCCAACCTGCGCATCGGATTGATCGGGTACCGCGACCGCAAGGAAGCCTACGTCACTCAGGTTCACGACCTTTCCGACGATATCGACGACATTTATGCCAAGCTCATGAAGTTCCAGGCTCAAGGCGGGGGGGATACCCCCGAGTCAGTCAACCAAGCCCTCCATGAAGCCGTGACCAAGATCAAGTGGAACAAGAGTAAGAAGGTCCTCAAGCTCGTCTTCCTCGTTGGAGACGCTCCTCCTCACATGGACTATCAGGACGACGTCAAGTATCCCGAAATCTGCAAAATGGCGGCCAAGAAAAACCTTATCCTCAACACAGTTCAATGTGGCAGCATGGCCTCCACCACTCCGATCTGGAAGGAAATCGCCAAGCTCGCCGAAGGAGATTTCGTAGCGATTGCTCAAAGCGGCGGGGTCGCGGCCATCAGTACGCCGGTGGATGCTGAGATCGCAAAATTGAACCGGGAGCTAGGTATCACCGTAGTGGCCTATGGAGACAGTGACAAGCGCAGGGTCGTTCGAGGCAAAATCGCTCTCGCGGCGGAGGCAAAAGAAGAAGTCGCTGCCGACCGTCTTTCCGTCCTGTCCTTCAAATCAAAGGCTGTGGCCGAGGTTTCGGGAGTTGGGGCAGCAGACTTTACTGCCGCCTATGTCGACGGCGGAGGCGATCTCGTTGACGATCTCGCCTCGGGCCGGGTCGACTTCGATGCAGTGGAAAAAGAAAAACTTTCCGAAGAAGTCAGGAACATGTCCAAAGAGGAAAGAAAAAAATACCTCGAGGAACAAGTGGCCAAACGCAAAGAACTACAGAAGAAACTCGAGGAGCTCCTCACCAAGCGCCGGGATTTCGTAACCGCCGAGAAAAAGAGGTTGGCCGAAACAGGCAAGAAAGACGGGTTCGACGAAAAAGTCTCGGAGATCATCTCCAAGCGCCGACGCTGATCCTATTTCTTGTCTTTGAGAAGGCGGACCATCTCCGCCCCCAAGGCATCCCCGATCAGGAAGTAGCTTTCCGCATTGCCGAACCAATGGTGCCCGTGCCCGACGTTGGGTGATTCCTCCTTGGGGCGGGCAAAAGCGGTCGTCTTGACGAAGGAAACGGTACCCTTCCACTCCTTTCGTTCAGAGGCCTTCCGCTGAGCCTCCCGGATGGTCTTCATGTTCTTGCCTGCATCCTCTCCCATGTTGCCCAACTCCCCCACCACCACCGGCAGGTTGGGTTGCTTGAGGTGAGCCCGCAAATCCTTGATCAGATGGACGAGGTTTTGCTCGTACTGAGCGAGGGCACCTTGGTCGAACATATCGTTCCAGCCTTGGAACCAGACGAAGCCGCCCCATTCGGGCTTCCTGCCCTGCAGCGCGGGAAACTCCTTTCGGTAGTTCTTGAGAGCTTCATCCACTTGGGCCAGCATCTTGCCATAATACTCACCGGTTTCACCACCCGCTGACGGAGGACGGAAATCCTTGTAGAGGCTCTTGCCTCCCCAAGCCGTCTTGATCAGAAGAACGGGCTCCTTGAGATGGTCTCCCAAGCGGTGGCCGATCTGGAGCTCGGGCCCGATGTGGTGACGGCTCTTCATACTCCCGTATCCAGTAAACCCGATGCTTACGCCCCCCGCCATGACCCCCTGCTTGTTGCGGTAGCGGATGAAGGCATCGTTTCGGGTGATCCAGTTTCCTTTTGCGTCCTTCAAGTGGTCATAACGCTTGGAATCGGATCCATTCTTCATGACCCGCAGCAGCGAACCCTTGCCCCCGTTGTAGTATTTGGGATGGTCCATGTCGACGACACCCTGCCCTTGCATGTTGGACTGACCGGCAAGCAGAAAGACCTTGAACGTCTTGGGAGCCCGAGCGCGGCCTCGATGGTGAGGAGAGTCCTTCGGAATAACCGCGATCTTGGCCGCGTCCGATGGAACGCCCCGGGCGAGCTTTTCACGAACCTTGGCGAACTTCGGCTCCTTGGCCAAATTGACGAATTCATGCGGATCCTCTTCCAGGTCGTAAAGTTCTTCAAAACCATTCCCGTAACGGATGAACCTGTAGCGATCATCCGAGACTCCATGGGAGGGCTCGGAGTCTCCTCCGAACTGGAAGGAGGTTAGGGAAAAGGTGGTTTTTTTCTTCGCCGGATTCTTCAGTTGGGGAACAAGGGAAACACCGTCGCATTGGGCTGGGATCGGTAGACCGGCTAACTCGCACAAGGTCGGGTAGAGATCGGTCAGGGTCACGGGCTGGCGGGTCTTTCCCCCATCCTTGCTGAGGCCCGGGGCATGGATGAACAAGGGAACCCGGGTGGTCTGGTCCCAGAGGGCAAACTTCTCCCAGTTCTCTTTTTCCCCGATATGGAATCCATGGTCGCTCCACAGGACCACCACGGTGTTTTCCCGCAGGCCCGACCGGTCGAGGCCATCGAGCAGGCGACCCAGTTGATGATCAACATAGCTTATGCTGGCGAGGTAGCCCTGCATGAGGTGTTCCCACTGCTTGTTTTCTGTGACCCACCTGTGCCAACCGCGGCGTCCATGGTCCCGGGCATCCTGCAGATCGTCCGCTTGATGAACGGGCAGTTTGACCTCGTCCATGGGGTAGAGATCGAACCACTTCCGACCGACCTCCCAGGGAATATGGGGACGAAAGAGACCCACCGCGAGGAAGAGCGGTTTCTGGCGCTTCTCCTTGAGCTTCTCGATGGCCCAGTCCACCACCAAGTGATCGCCATAGCTTTCTTCAGGTTGCTCGATCGGGGCGGCACCGAACAAGTAGTTGCCGAGGGGGCGGCGGCCGACAAAACCTACATTGTCCCCCTGAATGAACTTGGGACGGGGCCAGTCGCTGGAAATAGGATCGAGCGGATCCCCCCGGTGCTCGTCCCAGGCATCGGGGTCGTTCTGGGAATCACCCGGGGTCCATTGCAGGGTGTGAAAGATCTTGCCTCCGCCCGCGGCATGGTAGCCGTGGTTGCCAAAGTGGCGCGAAAGGACGACGGCCTTCTCCAGCAGGGCCGACTCGTGGCGCCAACGGGGTCCATGAGCCCCGAACATATTACGGTAGATACCCGAGCGACTCGGGTGGACCCCCGTCATGACCGCCACCCGAGAGGGATGGCAGGCAGGGGCGGCGCAGTGGGCATTGGCGAAGTTGACCGATCGTTTGGCCAGACGCTCGAAGTGGGGAGTCTTCACACCCGGGTGGTTGTCGAGCGGACTGACGTAGTCATTCAGGTCGTCGATTGCGATGAAGAGAACATTGGGCTTGGCGGAAAGGTCACAAAGTCCGGCAAAAACCGGTATCAAGCCTAAGAACAAGAATGAAAACGCCCGCTTCATATCAGTTATTTCATTTCGGCCATCGCCTCGGCAAAGGCCTTGCCGATTTGGGCCATGGTCTTGGCGCTTCCGAAATAGTGATACCCTCCATTGGACTTGGCAATCTTGGCATAGGCATCGTCTTCTTCGGAAATCAATTCCCTGCGGTACTTGTCCAGGTAAGCCTTTTGGGCTTGGGCGTCCATCGACCCGTCTTTGTTCGGATGATCCTTGTGCTTACTCTTGAGGAACCCGGCCATCTGCTTGACCTTGCCCTGGTTGTCCTCCATTCGCTGGAGGCGCCCATCCCAGAACGGGGCCGTCCGGACCGCTGCGACGTTACCTTTGAATTCGGGCATGGACGCAGGCGCCGCCATCGCTTCGCGAAAACTTCCGTGAATGGGAACATACCGTTGACTGGCATACTTTTCCAAAGGGCCCCCCACCCCCATTACGCCGATCACGAACTTCATGTCCGAGGCCTTGAGGTCCGTTCTCACGTCACGGATGAAATGGGCCATGCATTCGCTGTAAGCATCGTAGCCACCGGGTTGCCCACGCTTCGGGTAAGTACCGCCGGCCACCATGTCGTTCCACCCTTGAAACCAGGCAAAACCGGCAAGCTCGTAGCCATCCTTCGAATTGTAACTAGGGTATACCCGCTTGATGTCTTTGAGGACCCGTCGGACGTGCTCGATCGTCAGGCGATAGAAGCGCCCCGTTTGTTCCTGTTTCTGAGCTTTGACTTCCTCGAGGTTCTTTCCCCGCTTTTTCAGGTTTTCGAGCTCCTGCTCGCCAAACGGGTAAGGACCTGCCGAAGGCGGGCGGAAATCGGTATGGATCGACTTCCCGCCCCAGGCGGTCTTGATGATCAGGACCGGTTCCTTGAGAGCCTTTTGCATATAGATTCCGAAGGTGAACTCAGGACCGATCTTGTCGCCTGCTTCGGCTGGGTTTCTCCTGGAACCGTACCCAGCGGTCAGCTTGCCGTAGCCTTCCCCCATGTTGTCCCCTCCGCCCGTGAAATAGGAAACCCACACCTGATCGCAAACGACGGGGTTGCCTTTCCCATCGATCATTTCTTTCAGGATGGGCTTGGTCCGAGGATCCGCCTTCATCGCCTCGAAAGTACTGATCTTGGCATGACCCTCCATATTGGATTGGCCACACAATACGTAAACCTTCAGTGGCTTGGCGTGAACGGCGGATAGGCCCAAAATCCCGAAGAGGGAAAAGAAGGCCAAAAGATTTCCAGGTTTGTTCATGATTTTTATTTTCGGCTTTTGTCGTTGGCGAGTATTTGAAAAAGGGCGGCTTCCATCCGTTGGACTCGCTCGGTTTCCCGGGAAGCCAAGTCGGTGGTTTCACCTGGGTCGTCTTCGAGGTTAAAGAGTTGCCAAGGCGGGGTGAAACGACGCCCCCTCGGCTGTTCTCTGCCTCCCGATCCATTGCCAAGCACGAGTTTCCACTCGTCCATCCGGATGGCGAACATACCGGAAGCGGAATGATTGATCACGGGAGCCCGCCTGAACTGACCGGGCTTGCCCTTGAACAGGGGAGCCCAACTGAAGCTGTCGGGAGCCGCTTCGTCCGGCTTGGGAAGCGTGGCCTTGGCCAATTCGGATGCAGTGGCGAACAAATCGACCAGGCAAACCGTCTCCTTGGAAACGCTACCCGCCTTGATCCCCTTGGGCCATCGGGCAAAGGTGGGCACTCGGTGCCCGCCTTCCCAAACGTCTGCTTTGGTGCCACGCCATGGACCGTTGGCGGTGTGGTCACCCTGGAAATACCTTTGCTCGGTTTCGTCTGACAGGTGATGCGGTTTGTCCTTGTCCGACTCGCGGTACATAAAGGAAGCGTTGTCGCTTGTATAGATGACTAGGGTGTTGTCCTTGATTCCCGCTTCATCCACCGCCTTCACCACCTGCCCCACCGTCCAGTCGACCTGCATCACAAAGTCCCCGTAGGGCCCGAGCTTGGACTTGCCTACGAAGCGGGGATGCGGAGACACGGGCTTGTGCGGAGCGGTCAGCGGGAAATAAAGAAAGAAGGGTTTTTTCTCCTTCGCCCGCTTTGCGATATGATCGCAACTCTCTTGGGTCAGCCGATCCAGACAATCGATGATGGAGAAGTCGGAGCCCAGCTCCCCTTCGCGCAGATAACCCGGGAAGCCCTGCTTGGGCTGAGTACGGTCGGGCAAGCCCGTGATCTTGCGGCCCTCGATATAGACGTATGGAGGAAAATCCAAGGAGGCGGGAATGATCAGGGAACGGTCGAACCCAAGGTCAACCGGTGAATGATCCAAGGGTTGGCTCCAATCCCATTGACCCTTGGCGTCCTTACGAAAGCCAAGACCGAGATGCCACTTCCCGATCACCGCGGTGTGGTATCCGGCTTGCCTAAGGTGGGATGCCACCGTCGGACGGTCCTTCTCGATCAAGGGGGTTCCGTACCCGTTCTGCACCCCGCTCTTGAGACGACTGCGCCAGCAATACCTGCCCGTCAGAACGGAATAGCGGGTGGGCGTGCAAACGGCGGATGGGGAATGGGCATCGGTAAAGGTCATCCCCTCCTTGGCCAGCCTGTTCAGATGGGGGGTGGGAATCCTGGATTTTGGGTTGAGGGCCTGCACGTCGCCGTAGCCCATATCATCCGCAAGAATGAAGATGACATTCGGTCGATCGCCGGCATGCAGGAAACAAAGAAATCCAAAAAACAGGAAGGGTATGATTTTCATGAGGGACAAGACTAAGACAGAGGAAGGCCTCTCGAAAAGTACTTAATTCCCATTACCCTACTTTTTCACGGGACATCTCTACACATTTGACAAAGTTTACATATACCCGATTACTGATCGGTCTCTGCCATGAAATCACTCTTCTTGCTCTGTTTGCTCGGTCCGATCTGTTTTGCTCAGGAAAACCGGAAGCCCAACGTCGTAATCATCTTCATCGACGATATGGGCTATGGGGACATCGGGCCCTTCGGATCGGATCACCCCACCCCTCACCTCGACCGGATGGCCAAGGAGGGGATGAAGTTGACCGACTTCTATGTCAGTTCGACCGCCTGCACCCCTTCCCGATCGGCACTCCTGACGGGTTGTTACGCCGACCGCGTCGGGATGGGAAAGAGCGTGGTCTTCCCTGCCGACAAGCGGGGACTAAACCCGAAGGAAATCACCATTGCCGAAATCCTGAAAAAGGCAGGCTATACCACGGGTTGCTTCGGGAAGTGGCATTTGGGCGATCAACCTCGATTCATGCCTCTTGCCCAAGGCTTCGACGAATACGAAGGCATTCCCTATTCCAACGACATGTGGGTGAGAGGAAACCCCAAACGAAAATTCCCGCCCCTGCCCTGGATCAAGGGAAACAGACCCGTGGCCCATATTCCCGACCAAGACAACCAGGCTCTGATCACCGATGCCGTGACCGATGCCGCCGTCGAATTCATCAATCGAAACAAGGACAAGCCCTTTTTCTGTTACGTTCCTCACTCCGCCGTCCACTCCCCCCACATGGTCACCCCTTCGCGGCTGACCCAAGCCAAAGACAACGTCATGGAGGCCTTGGTCGGGGAGATCGATGCCAGCACCGGCCGGATTTTGAATGCCTTGCGCAAACATGGAATCGATCGAGACACCTTCGTTCTCTTCACCAATGACAACGGCGGAGCCGGCAAGACGAGCAGCGGACCCTTGCGGGGGCATAAGTTCGGACCCAAGTACGAAGGACACATGCGGGTGTCCACGCTGGCCTGGTGGCCGGGTAAAATCCCCGCCGAAACCGTCTCCTCGGAGATCATGGCCACCATCGACGTTCTGCCCACGGTGGCGAAACTCGCCGGACAACCCGTGCCAAAAGACCGGATCATCGACGGGCATGACGTCAGTAAAATCCTACTTGGGCAGACGGAAGCCCAATCCCCCCATGAAACACTTTACTACGAAAAAGACGGAGTCCGGCAGGGAAAATGGAAGCTTGTCCGCTATAAGGTAAAAGCGGATCGTTTCGTCGAGTTATATGATTTGGAGAAGGATTTGGGCGAACGAAACGACCTCGCAAGCAAGCATCCGGAAATCGTAAAGGAATTGCAAACGGCGCTTGATACTCACATCGCCCGAATCGACGCATCGATTCGCCCCGCAGGTTTGGTGAAGAACCCCAAAGCTCTGCTTGCCAATTCCAAGGGCGTGCCCACTTTAGTTGAATACCGTAAAAAATAAAACAGCATGCATTCAATGAAACAATACTCACTCGGCATCCTGCTTCTTTGCCTTTCCATCCCGGCCTTCGGCATGAAGGTCTTCGACATGGAGGAAATCCGCGACCCAAGCACCCTTCAAACCAAGGTTCTGCAAGACTGGCACGAGGTACAAGGTCCCATCGCAACCCGCCAGAAACTGGTCACCATCAACGTAGGGAACTTATGGCCCGGGCAGGAATACCGCGTTCCCGTCCGCATGGTCGTGCCCGCCAAGGGCAAAGCCAAAGGCTTTCATCTGACCGGAGGAAGTTCCCCTTCCCGACTGCAAAAGGATGCCCGGCCCAACCCCACCGAGCGGGAACTTCTGGAGGGCGGAGTCGGACTGGTCATCACCGTGGTTCAGGAACCCGGATCATACGGCCAAAGGGAACTGGCCAATGCTTCGGAAAAGAAGTTCGCCGAAAGCCTCAACCCCCGGTTCAAGATTCAATACTGGGCTTGGCCCGCCACCTTGATGCGGGCCATCACCATCGCATACGCCGAAAAAGATCATTTTGAAAAAGGTAAAGTCGCCATGTCGGGCGGATCTAAAAACGGAGCCTCCCCCTCCATGGCGATCATTCACGACGAGCGGATGACGGCCGTACACGCCACGGTCTCCCCGATCTGGGATTCCCCCTTGCGTCTCAATGATGATCAGGCATGGAAACAACTGCGTGCTCAAGGTGGGCGCAGCGGAGGGTTTACCGGTGGGCATTTCGGACCCAACTTCAATAGGCGGGTTCTCGATTCCGGGGGAACCTGGAAAGATCTGCAGAAATTCACCCAGGACATTTCCGATGACGTTTTCATTTCCCGCAACCTCACTGCATTGAGAAAACGCAAGGTCGACATGCTCTTCCACCCCGGCACTCACGACATGGTCGCCTTCGACATGGCGTGGGGGGGGAAGAACCATCCCTCCATTCCGGTCTATCTGGGGGCCAACTCCGGACATGGCAAAAGAGGGCATCCGAAGACCGAACGCGACCAGCAAAACAAGGCCGCCTTCATGCTCAAGCATTTCTTTCCAAACCAAGTCAAAGGGGACTTGCTCGCCCCCCCCCAAGTGCAGCATGAGCTGAAAGGAAAAACCATCGATGTCTCCGTTGTTTTTCCGGAAGGTTCAAACGAAGAGAGCGGACGCATCTGGTGGATCTTCGACCGGGCCCCCGACGGCAGTCCGAAATATTTGACCGAAATGATCCCCAACGATCAAACGTTGCAAATGAACCGGGCGGGCAACCAGTGGAAGGCAACGATCAGAATCCCCCCTCAAGCTACCCGCATCGACTTTTTCAGCAACCATCGAAAAACCCTGCGCTACGGAGAAGACTCCTTCCGTTCGTACCTATCCAGTCCTTACACCCGTGTAGAGCTAAAGCGTTGAGGGTATTGCCGATGATTCGGGTTAGGATTGTTTGGCTTGTCCCTTTGCTCCTTGCGGGAGCCCTCCAGGCGAATTTTTCCCTACCCCATGTGCTCTCCGACGGCATGGTTCTGCAACGGGACAAACCGGTACGCATTTGGGGAAAGGGGAATGAAGGCGCCGAGATCAAAGCCTGGCTCAATGGACAGGATGGAAAAACCACCGTTCAAAAGGGTCGGTGGTCCATAAACTTCGATCCATACCAAGCCGGCGGCCCCTATGAGCTGACCATTCAGTCGGGAGAAAAGACTCAGATCATCAAAGACGTCCTGATCGGCGAAGTCTGGATCGCAGGCGGACAATCGAACATGCAATGGAGCTTGAGCGGATCGATCCACCAAAGGGATGCCTTCATGATGAGAGACAACAGCCGCATACGCGTATTCAAGCAGACCCGTCATTCGTCGGCGACTCCCCAATTCGACACCCTGCCGGCCAAATGGATGCCTTCGACCTCCGACAACCGCAAGCACTGGAGCGCCGTGGCCTACTGGTTTGCCGCCGATCTGCAAAAAAGATTGGGCGTACCAGTCGGCTTGCTGATCAACTGTGACGGGGGAAGCAGAGCCCAGCATTGGACTCCCTTGGACACTTTCCGCAATACCGATGGCTTCGATTCTTCCCTGCAAGGCGCTCTATTGGCCAAACGAACTTTCGAATCACGTAGAATCAAATACGAACAGGAACTAGCCACTTTCATGAACAAGAGGAAAAAAGGAGAAGGAACAGGACCTGCTCCCACCTACTACGGACGCGTCCATTGCGGATACTACAACGCCATGATCCATCCCATCCGTAAATTCTCTTCCCGGGGTGTGATCTGGTACCAAGGCGAACGCAATGCCCTTACCACCCGGGAAGCCATCGCATACCGCAAATTATTTCCCCTTATGATCAAGGGTTGGCGGAATGCCTTCGGGGACCCGAACCTTCCCTTCTTGTTCGTTCAATTACCCAGAATGTCCGAAAACAATCCGAGAGACGTGGCCCCTCTTCGGGAATCCCAGTTGCATACGGACCGGACCGTTGCCCACACCGGGATGGTCGTATCGGTCGACGTGGGAAAGGAAGTGGGCCTGCACCCTCAGTTGAAGAAACCAATTGGCTTGCGCTTGGCGAAACTGGCAAGGGGACAAATCCATGGAGAAAAAATGCCAGTCGCCGGACCTCGATTCAAGGAATTTTCGGTGGAGAAGACAGAGCTCACCCTCCGTTTCGACCACCTGCCAAGCGGCCTGAAAACCAAGGATGGGAACCCGCCGACCGAGTTCACCCTTTGCGGACCCGACAAGAAGTTCCATCCTGCCCAGGCCAAAATCATGGAAAACTCAATCGTCCTCTCGAGCAAGGAAGTGACCGAACCGGTGGCCGCCCGCTACTGCTGGCGCAACGAATGCTTTCCCAACCTCTTTTCCAAAAACGGCCTGCCCGTTGAACCCTTCCGTACGGATGCCTTCGAGTTGCCCGAGAAAAACCCACAATGAAAAACTTGCTCTTCCTTCTGTTTTCCTGGTGCCTTGGAACGACTCTGCAGGCGCAGGACAAACCCAATATCATTATCCTTCTTGCCGATGATCTCGGATGGGCCGACTTGGGCTTTCAAGGATCCAAAGATATTCGATCGCCCCATATCGACAAGCTAGCCAAAAACGGCATTCGTTTCACTGATGGACACGTTTCCGCCTCCGTCTGCAGCCCATCACGGGCAGGATTAATGACGGGGCGGTACCAGCAACGCTTCGGGCATGAAGCCAACTCCCCTCCCCCCTCCGACGGCATGGACCTCAAACAAGTCACCTTCGCAGACCGTCTCCAAAAGCTCGGTTACCGAACTGGCTTGATCGGCAAGTGGCACTTGGGAAACCCTGATGAATTTTATCCGACTCAAAGGGGGTTCGATTACTTTTACGGCCTGCGGTCCGGTTCTAGAAGTTATTTTTACCATGCCAAAAAAGATGATAAACCAGGCAACGCCAAAGCTATCGAAGAGAATGGAAAACAGGTTAAATTCGACGGCTACCTGACCGACGTGTTCGGACAAAAAGCGATCGATTTCATGCATGCAAAAGACGACCGACCCTTCTTTCTCTTTCACTCCTTCACCGCTCCCCACGGTCCGATGCATGCCACCGAGGAGGACAAGGAGTTGTTTGAATCCATCAAGGAGCCCAAGCGTCGAACCTACGCCGCCATGATCTGGGCAATGGACCGGGCAATTGGGAAGTTGGTGGATTCCCTCAAAGCCTCCAGGAAGTTCGAAAACACCTTGATTTGGTTTCTCAGCGACAACGGAGGTGCCACTGGAAACGCCTCGATCAACCTGCCCTTGGCGGGACACAAGGGTATCAAATTCGAAGGTGGCACCCGCGTTCCTTTTTTTGCTCATTGGCCCAAGCAATTCAAAAAGCCTCAGAAATTTGATCCGATGATGATCTCCCTCGATATCATGGCCACCTCGCTGGCCGCCGCCGGAGCCAAGGAAGAAACTTTGAAGAACTTGGACGGCGTGAACCTCCTGCCCTTCATCGAAGGGAAGAAAAACGGCCATCCTCATCAGCATTTGTTCTGGCACAAACTC
>Ga0233432_10002184_pt1 | contig 18286 bp, 22 predicted proteins | sample SI_122_August201_6_FD_179870 | JGI IMG/M metagenome (GOLD analysis project Ga0233432, IMG submission 179870) | Seawater microbial communities from Saanich Inlet, British Columbia, Canada - SI_122_August2016_10_MG | ecosystem: Environmental > Aquatic > Marine > Inlet | place: Canada: British... | reverse complement strand
ATTTGATGTAAAGATATGTCGCTCATGGTCAGTTAAGTCAGCAAAATCTTTACGGTCTTTGCCCAAATCAACTTCATCTGGTCGCCAGAAGAAACCGAGTTGCTTATCTGTCAACTTCTCAAACTGTGGGTACTTAACTTGGTCATAGCGGGCAACATCAACACCCTCGTCAAAGAACATCGTCTTCTCCAAATGACTTTTCTTGTTCTCTGTATTAAATACTGAATAACTCATGTCTTCACTTCCTTATATTGTGCAACTATCGCAGTTTTCATCATCTTCTATATCATCTAGTGGTGCTACTTGGTCGTCTTTATTAATATCAATTTCACCTTGACCATCAAAGGTGTTGTTGTAGTAGAGTTGCTTGTGACCATACTTGTAGCAAGTCAATAGGTCAGTCAGCAATGCAGACATTGGTACCTTCTCATCTTCATAGTTCACTGGGTTGTATGAAGTATTGACTGAGATACCTTGGTCAATGTATTTCTGCAAGATTGCAGTTAGTTTGATATACCCCTCAGGTGTTTTCTGGTCCCAAAGTAAATCGTACTTCTTCTTCAGATGGTGAATGCCAGGTACAACCTGCTTCATAATACCATCTTTAGATTGCTTCTCTGATACTAACGCACGAGGTGGTTCAATACCATTAGTCGAATTACTGATTTGTGCAGAAGTTTCTGCTGGCATCAACGCCATCAATGTGGAGTTACGAATACCATGTTCTTTCAGTTCTTCACGCAATCCTGCCCAGTCTACTTTATCAACGTGCGGAATCAAATCATCAACATCTTTCTTATAAGTATCAACTGGAAGTATACCAATATCATACTTTGTTTGATTTGTCAAGGGTATTTTGCCCTTTTCTTTTGCTAAATCAACAGATGCTTTGATGAGGTAATATGACCAATGTTGCGCCCATTCATCAACAAGTTCAAACGCACTCTCATCGTACTTGACACCATTCTTCGCAAGGAAGTATGCAAAGTTAATGATACCAACACCCAACGGGCGTCTGTTCATTGTGCTAATCTCTGCCGCTTTCACAGGATAGTTCTGATAGTCTAACAGTGCATCAAGGGAACGAACAGCAATCTCACAAGTTTTCTGCATCTCTTGTGGAGTTTTAAACGCACCCCAATTGATTGCAGACAACGTGCAAAGCGAAATCTCACCATTCTCATCGTTGATATCATCAAGAGGATTAGTCGGTAGATTAATCTCACAACACAAATTAGACTGCTTGATTGGTGCTTGCTTTTCATCAAATGAACTGTGACTGTTAGCGTTATCTACGTTCATAATGTAGATACGACCAGTGTCTTTACGTTCTGTAATCAGTGTAGAGAAATACTCTTGTGCAGACATAGTTTTCTTTGTGACTGTACGAGAACGTTCATACTTCTCATACAACTCTTCAAACTTATCTTGGTCAGCAAAGAATGCATCGTACAAGTCAGGTACTTCATCTGGCGAGAATAGAGTAATGTTACCACCAGTAATCAAACGAGTGTACATCAACTTATTCAACTGAAACGCATAATCCATCTGACGAACACGATTGTTTTCTGTGCCTTTGTTGTTCTTCAATACAACGAGGTCTTCAAACTCTAAGTGCCAACCTGGGAGATAGACTGTTGCCGCACCACCACGAACACCACCTTGTGAACATGATTTTACAGATGCTTGAAACAACTTCAAAAACGGAATCAAACCTGTGTGCATAGCATCGCCATTGCGAATGGGTTGACCGATAGCACGAATACGACCAGCATTGATACCGATGCCTGCTTTTTGTGAAATGTAGTTCACAACAGCGGACGAAGTAGCATTGATAGACTTCAGACTGTCATCACTCTCAATCAAAACACAAGAAGAGAACTGTCTTGTGGGTGTGCGTAGACCCGCCATAATTGGCGTTGGCAGAGACAACTTGAATGTTGATACTGCATCATAGAAATCTTTAACCCAACGCATACGGTCTTTTGTGTAAGCAGAAAATAGTGTTGCACCAATCATCATATACATGATTTGAGGTGTTTCATAGTATTGCTTTGTGATGCGGTTCTGAACCAAGTATTTCCCACGCATCTGTTCCATTGCAACATATGTAAACTCATCATCACGTTCATGCTTAATGTAATCGCCAAGTTCGTTCAACTCTTTTTCAGTGTACAGAGTAAGTATTTCTGCATCGTATTTGTTGAGTTCAACGTTTGTTTTAATTGTCGAAAGAAAGTCATTAGGTTCGAATTGACCATAGACTTCTTTACGCAGTGTATAATTGATTAGACGACCAGCAACAGTTTGGTAGTTAGGTGTTTCTTCAGTAATCAAATCAGCGGCGGCTTTGATTAGTGTCTCTTGTATTTCTGTAGTCTTCATACCTTCAAAAAACTGAATATGAGATTTAATTTCAATCTCAGAAGGAGACACATTTGCAATATTATTACACGCCCACATAACCACTTTGTGAAACTTATTCAAGTCGAGAGGTACCCTTGCACCATCTCTTTTTTCTACCATAATCGTTTGGTTCATTTCCATATATTCCTTTTTACACTTTCTTCCAACTAACGAGTTTATGTTGTGCCGACAGATTTGAGTACGAGTTCTTCTGTATAATCTTCATAAGTTGGGTTGAAGATGCACCAGCAAGTACCATGTCATTAATGTCTTTTTCTTTCACTACGTCTGGAAAGAAACAAACACTGAATCCCATATCAATGACTTTTTTCAGTCTGTTGACGATTTCTTTGTTTCTTGGTTCATTGTCGAATACAATGATTGTATTGTCTTTATCAAATAGTTCAAAGGGAATGTCTGCCCCACCCATTGCGAGACTGTTTTCTAAAAACAGACTATCAATAGGACCTTCTACTATTAATGTTTGTTGGGACTTATCCCAGGAATCCAGACCATAAATCTTAGGCGTATCTTCATCAAATCTGACAGTGATGTAACGCATACTATTATTGGCATCTAGGCTCCTACCTTGGGCGGCGAATAATTTGCCTTGTTGGTCATAATACGGAATGACAATACGTTCTTCTTTCTCAGGCAGTGTTGAATATCTATCTGAGATTGAAGTGACCCACTTCTTAAAGTTTTCTGTATAAAATAGTCTTTTATATTTTGACTGTGGTATTTTTCTCGACTTGAGATACACAACCGCTTTATGGTCGGTTGGTAATATATCTATACGGCAAAGTCCCTCTATGTCACTAGATTTAGTGCTTTTCTTGGAAAACTTTGGTGCCGAAAAGTCAAATAAGTTTTGTGGAGTTTTCTTGGATACACGCCCATGACCAGTATTACCTTCTGAATACTTCTCTAACGTATATTGCTTGTAGAGTGTTGCATCAAGAGATTTGACGAAATTACCAAGAGACATTGAAGCACCACAATTGTGGCATCTGAAATACAACGCATTCTTTCTTTCGTAGATATAACCACGTGCCTTCGTTTTGCTTGCTGTACTATCACCACAGATAGGACATCTGAAGTTGTAAAGATTTTGTTCTTTACGAGTGAACTTATCTAGTCTTGGACTGATTAGTCCAACATATTTGTGGTCAACGAATGCCGTCATAATATACTCTCATGCAATAAAAAAGGTGCCATACTCATGTTTGTAAGTATAGCACCGTTTTGGTCAATTGTCAAGTATTATTTGGTTTTCTTGACGATTTCTTTGAACAGTTTATTAGTCTCTTCTACATCTTGTTTAATCATTCTAACATCTTCTATGGCTGTTGTCAAGTCTTTTTTTGCTTTTCCTGTGATTAGACCAATCGTCATAATCACTCTTAACGCCCAGAACCACCAAATCAAACATATGAATGCGGCGAGACCTAAAGCACACCAATATATTTTATCGAAACTAATTATATCGAAACTTAGCGCAATGTGTGCGCTAACGACATATATTATAGGGGAGATACAACCGAAGACAATCCACCGACTGCTTTGATGTATTATCTTTTCTAACTTATCTGTATTTTGTGACATAGCGGGTTACATGTTTCCTGTATTGGAGAACTAAAACCCACCTCTCATTGCCATTGCTACTATAACAGAGATTGCCGCGGCAACTATTGTAGCAGTTGACGCAAAGATAGATTTAGTCATTGATTGTTGAGAACTGTGAATGGTTTGAGCAATTTCGACCAACTTTTCTTCTACTTTAGATAGTCGCCCTTCTAGTGCTTCGTAACGTAAAGCACACATATCTACATGAACTTCAAGATTTTCTTTTTCTAGTTTCGTTGATTTTGCTAATGCCATTTGTATTATCCTAAATTGATTTTCAAACTATCGCTTGCCGTATCGTAGATACATCATAGCGCCTGAACTTTCGTCTTGCAAAATCACTGCATTCTTTGGGTTCTTCAAACCGTAAGTACGAATGTCTTCTGCATTTGGTGCTTCTCCAACATAATCAAACCACTTAGCGTACTTTTTCTTACCTAGTCTCGCTTTCATAAAAGTTGATGTTGGTACTTTAAATACTCTATTGCCCGCAAATTCTAGCGGCTTGTCTACCATTGCAACGTCACTTGTAGTTGTTGCGGCAAACATATCTTCTTTAAGATAATCTTCTTTGGCAACAAATTCAACATAATTCATCTTGAATTCATTACTATTTATAAGTTTGTTAAGTTCCTCATGCAATTCTTTTCTATTTAAATCGGTGTCACGGTCTTCTTTTAGAAGATAAAGTGCCGCCGCAAATGACATGAGTTTTGATTTACCGCCTGGGAGTTTCGACATAATCAGTTTAAGATTTCTGACCATTACATGAAATGTAGTGAACGCATTCTTCTCTTTCTGAGATTTTAACGTGCTACGCTTACGCAATGACTTACCATTTTCGTCAATGATGCCCATCTCATACGCTTCCCACTCATCGAAAGGTTGAGATATCATCTTAACGAATTGATACGCTATAACTGCGTCAAACACTCCAGTAATTGCCATTTTTATAACTCTCTTAGTTTTTCTGCTATATCAGCATTGATTGTAATATTACTTTCTAAAATATCCATACCATGAATACCTCTAACTATTTTCGGCATAAAAGCAAGATACACTAAAAACGTCTTCACAATGTCCCACTGATAACTAGGCATCTTTGCAAATAGTATTCTTACTGCGCCCTCAATACCAAAGACATTTGTTAATACAATAATATGGTTTAGTACCAAACGCTCTTTAATCTCACCAGTGCTTTGATATCTGTTCAATAGTCTTCTAATGTATTTAACATGTTTCCAGTCAGTATCAAAAGCATTTACGCCCTCAAGTTCCATATCGGGACTGTCATATTGTTGCATAGCATAAAGAAGAATATTCTTCTCATTCAAATTATATATTTTCATCAGTTATCCGATTAGTAATCAATGTCATAATATCGAACCAAATTGGTAAAGACTTACTTCTTTTTCTTCTTAAATGGTGATGCTACTTTTTTACCAACATCTTTGGCGGCTTCAGTAGCAACATCTACAGTTTCTTTAACTGGTGTGGTTGTACCTTTACCACCAATCAACTTAATCTTTGCTTCAAGGTCTTTGTGTGATACAAGCAATTCACCTTTTGGTGACTTCCAGCCTTGTGCTGTTGCAATTGCATCTTTTGTTGGTGCTTTCGCCCATCTTGGTAGTGACATAGTTTTCTCCTTAGTTAAAACCTAGTTTCTTTAATTTTGAAATGGTTGCTGAAGTGCTTGTGTGATGTACACCAATACCGCCTTTTGCTTCCCATTCTTTAATATTCTTTATATAGTCATCAATGAGAATATTAGGCAAACCATTCTCGACTGCCCACTTCTGTTTGTCTTCTCTTGGGACTAGTAGAATTCCTTTTGGCTTTGTTAGATACTTTGCAACCCATTTTTTCTTTTCTGGTTTGCTTGTGGGCATCCTCTTGCTTGGTGTAGACAGAATGTACGGGTTGTACTTTCCGATGAACTTCCAGAGGGCGAGACCATCTGACATAGGTTTGAGATTGAACCAGAATTTGTCTACTCCTTTTAGAACGTCCCACTTTTTATCTTTTTCATTGTGCTGTCCCTTCTCATTAAACTTCTGAGGGAATCCAGCATCTTCTAACGCTTTGTTAGCACCACCAATGAAATCGACTAATACCATATCCATATCGCAATAGATTTGAGGCAATGTATCATCTTTTGGTTTTGCCTCTAGCAAAAAGTCTTTAATCTTTTTCACGGTCATGTTCCTATTCTTTAGATGCGCCGGGGTTCTTAATATAATCTCTCATACTATTTAGTTCGTGCGCTGAGATGGTTACAGCATTCATCCACCAAGTAGGAAGACCTTCTTCTGGACCCATAGTATCAAGTGCAGTCAGAATATCTTGTGCATCTTCCATGATTGTTTTACATTTGCGAATTGCAGAAGAAACATCAGTATGCCCATCTTCGGAAAGTTCGGGATTGATTGTGACATTACCCTTCTTCTTTTCTTCAACTTCAGGCTTCTCATGGGTGTATCCCATGTCCTTGAATTTGAGATGGTCTGCCATCGTATTCGCTTTGTAACCTTTACCCGTTTTCGGGTCGTACATCATATGAGGTTCGAAGTCGCCCTCAGCGGCTTCAAACATCTTTGCAAGTCCTTTTGCGTTGACGGTTTTGAATGAACCAAACTCATCAGCAACCCTAAACGATAACTTATCACCATCAATACTCATATCGACAGTGTGTATACGCCCCTTCTTATCCCTAAGACCTTTTTTAATCTTAGGTGCTTTCTCAACAACTTCTTTATCTTCAACTTTACGGGCTTTGTCTAATGCTCTGCCAGCAATTGCGCGGTTAGGAAAACCCTTCTGAACCTTCTTAAACGCATTGGCACCTTTGGGTTTCTGGACTGCACCAATAGAAACGTCAGCATCTTCGTCAAGTTGTTTCTCTTCAGTAGGAGAAGCAACAGGTGCAGGTTGTTGTGCTTGCTCTAAAGCCGCTTGGTGTTCAGCATTTTTGATTTGAGCATATGCATCTGCAACACTCTTAATCTGCTTTAAATGTTCTGGGTTTGACATAATTTAATATCCTATTGAATGTACATGTTGAGTTCGTAGAACTTATTATCTAAGTTTGCAATCTGAACTTGAAGTGCTTTTTTCTGCTCTTTACCGTTCTTCGTCAACTTAATAGAATAAGAGTTTGTCTTGCCTTTTGAAGGTTTCTTTGGACCCATTGCAACCTTCTGGTCATAATCGTCTGCGTCTACTTCGTAACCTTTTTTCATTGCGACTTCTACTGCATGTTGAATTGCAGAAGAAAATGACTTGTGCTTTACTGTATAGTTGGACTTAACGTAACCGTACTCTTGCAAGTCTTCTTCTTTGAGTGGATAACCAATCAACTTATCAGCCGCTTTTTGACCAGCAGGCTTCTTCAACTTAACAACCTTTAAAGTCTTTTTGTCTTTGATTGACATTGGAGGACGTTCTGCACTAACGATAGAAGACTTTGCGCCTTTCTCATCAGATGCCATTGAGACAACCTTATCATCGTCAGCGGTGTCGATAACAACATGAGTAATTTTCAGTGCTTCATCGAGGTCTTCTTCAACAATCGCTTCTTCAGACTTAATATCAGTTTTGATTGTTACTGGATACTCTTTACCACCAAATTTAAACTTCTTCTTGCCTGCTTTTTTAGCGGCAGCCGCGGCAACAACAAAGTCGCCTGCGTCTTCGTCTGTAACTTCTTCTGGCAGTTCAATATCTTCATACATTTTTGATGCACGAATATTAACTTTGAAAAGTTTACCTGCTTCTTTAAAACCAACACCATTTGCAACCATCATAATGATTAGGTCTCTTGGTTCAGTGTCTAGGTCATTTGTGAATTTGACAAGTTTAGGGATATCACCTTTTTTGATTAGGTCTGCCGCCTTCATAAAATCTTTCTTGTCGATTCCACCGTTCTTCTTTGCGTATGCAATAAGGTCATCACCAACCATATCTAGGTCAGACATTTTACCTTCTTTCATAGCGCAAGCGCCTTCTTCGTGCATTTTGCCACATGCTTCGCACATGACTTTCTTTTCCATAATATTTTTCGCTGTTTCAGCAAGTGCTTTTGTCAGCGGGTCTCTGAATAGTGACATCTTAGTTCTCCTTAATTTCGATTTTTAAATCTGTTTTGCCTTTAATAATACGATGATACTCAAGTGCTTCGATGGTAATTTCATCTCCCACATTCAGATGAAACGGCAATTCATTGTCTCTTTGAAATTGCCAACCATCACCCTCAAGTATCGTAACTGTTCTATCTTTCTTATCTCTGTGCCATACTAACTCTTCAGATAGTACGTCTTTAGAGAAAACTCTAGTGTTACCTTGGTCTGCGTATGGGTTTACCAAAAGTAGTCTCCCCCACCCTCAAGACCAAGTTCTTTCGCATACATCGGCAATCGACATGCCCAGTAACCCGGAGTAGTTCTATCTTTCTTCGTATCACATTGATGACGTGCCGCAAAACTTTTAGCGGCGTCTTTGTTGTTAATCTTTGCTTTAAGACCAGAAGTGTCACCAAATGAAACTTTGATTACATTGCCCTTATCATTCTTAACGTACACATAGAACTTCTTAGAACCACCACGCTTGGGTTTGCCTAGTTCTACGTCTTTTTCTTCATCAATCCAATTTTCAACAAGAGGAATATCAAGCGGTACGAATTCACCATCATAACGCTCCCATTCACCAATATTAGTTTGCTCTAGTAAGTATTTATCCGTACCGTCAACTTGAGCATCAAGTTCTCTTGCAGTCTCAAAAATCTGATAATACATATCTGAATGAGGTCTGTAGATTTCGTGCAGTGACAGGTTGTTATCTTTAGCATAGAAGATTGCTTCTGTCGCAAGAATTTTCCTTGCAGTTTTTGCAAGAATTTTAGCGTCCATTTTAGAATTTGTAAATCGCAGAATTTCACCTGCATAGAAGTCTAACCCATGTCTCCCTGGCTTTTCTTTTTCCATTTTATCAACATAACGTAGAAGACCCTGTGCCGCTTTTTCATACTTATTCTTAGCAAAGTATTTGGCGATAAGTTCTTTAATCCAGCGTGGCGTTGATTCCTCTAGTTCACCTGGGGTTGTTTTCTTATATGCTTTTACAAGTTCATCACTACCATACCCATAGGATTCTCTGTAGTAAGCATCTTGTCTTACTTTCAGGTTATCATCTTTTGCTTGAAGTTTGCCTGGGTCGTATGCTCTTTGACGATACTCACCACGAACTTCTGCATCAGTCACACGTTCAATGTACTCAATATCGTCCATTCTTTTGAGTGTCATACGAATAGCAGAACGTACTTTCGACACGCTAACTGAATACAGATAAAACTCAGGGAAACCTTTAATCTTTACTGCGTAAGGAACGAAACGTACTTGAACATCTTTGTATGGGTCTTCGTCACCCATGTCTGGTAAGTCATTTGATGTGACTTCAGCAATGTGTGCTTCACGAATAGTTTTGACAGTCTTCTTATTTACACCTTCAACTTCTTCGCCACGAACTTTTGCGGCAAGGTCTGCGTCTGCTTTACCCCATGTACCTTTACCTTTAGTCACAAAAGAATTAACTCTTGCAAACGCCCATTGTTGTGCAGTAGCACCAGGGCGGTGTCCAGTCTTAAATGCCGCCATTCCTCTGTCATAGACTTTCTTCAGAATGCCGTATGAGATTCCAGTCTTCTCTGCTTTATCAACAAGTCCTTTGATTTCTGCTTCATCCAACTCATCAAACAGTTCTGCAACTTCACCGAACATCTGTTGATATTTCTTTGTGTGCTTTGATGGTTTGGTCTTGGCTGAAGCATCACCTGGAGCAGGTCCACTCTTTCCTTTAGCGAAATGAGCGGCACGTTTTTCTTTGGTGGACTTTGACATGTCACCTGCGTAATACTTTTTTGGCTGGGAGCCCTCTCTGTCTTCTATATCTTTATCTTGTGCAACGCCATCAATTACAAGTTTCTGGTCTGGCGTTTTAAAATCTTTCTTTCGCATGACTGTCTTTGCAACCATGTCGAGTTCGTTATTCTTTGCATCCCATTTCAATACGAATGGCATGTTTACATCAGTTCTAATATCATTAAGAACCGCTTCGGCATCTGGTCCGAGTTTTGCAATCTTCTTGCCATACTTTGCATATGTCTGTTTGAACAGACGAACAAGTTCGGCGTTTGTTATTTGCTTTTTATTTCTTGCATCATTTACTCGGTCTAAAAAGTGTCTTGTAAATTCAACATCAATACCGACTTTATTAAATAGTTTATCTGCATATTTCTCAATTGCGTTTAGGTGTGCTTTTGTAATCTCACCCTCTTCAGTGACAACAACCTTCTCACGCAACAAGTCGAATGAAAGACTTCTATAATCTTTAAATTCTTCTTCGAATAAATCATTGATATCTGCTGGAGCATATTCTTCATCCAACTCTTCATCAATGTTCCACTCTTCTTCTTTACTCTTATCTTTGTGCATCTTCCATGCAGTAGCGTACATGACCTTTTCCCAGTCATTACCATATCTGTCTTTGAATTCTGCTTTTGTTTCAGGCTTCTCCAACCACTTTTCAATCTCAGCATCTGGTGGCGCTTTTTCTGAAATCATTTCTTCTTCGTTTAGCAATGCTTCACCAAACAACAATTCAAACATCTCATTGATTGCGGCAAGTTTCATACCTGTACGAATTTTGTTGAACAATACACGTTTGTCTGTGTCGCCAAGTGTGTCTGGAACACCTTTTTTAAACTCTTCGAAATCACCTTCAGATGCAAGTTTGCGTAGTACAGATGCAGACATCGCATCAGCACTCATAGTCTTCGCCGCATCACTATCTGGGTCTGCACGATTACCAGCAGACTTAATTTTTACTCCGCCTTCAAATTCATAGAAACCATGACGACCCTTTACGCCATTATACTTGTTTAGAAGTTTATCGAATTCAGCAACACGGTCGCCACCAACAACCATAGTCACATCTGTGTAACCTTGGTCGTATAGTTTTACGATAACATCAAACGATGTTTTGATTGTCTTATCTGAACTGATAGATTTGGCATAAGTGCGAAACATCTTACGCATGAATTTAACTTTGTCAGTGAAAGACAAAGGATTCTTTTTAGGGTCTTGTGACTGTGATGGGTATACTTTTAAATCAGCACCTTGTGCAGTGGCAATTTTAGATGCCGCTTTCAACAGTTTTTCGTGACCAGTTGTGGGTGGGTTAAATCGACCAAAAGAAAAGACAACACTTTTCTCTTTCGCTTCCCCTAAATTCTTAAATTTTTTCATTTAACTCGTATCCTTTATTGATATTCACTTAGTCCAATTTTTTGCGGCAGTAAAGTTATTGTATGAGAATGTCAGCCTGTCAACCAGTTTTACTGCATTCCCTCCGACTTTATCTACTGCAACGAATCCTTCAGGTTCTGTAACTTCGTAGCCACTGTCAGTTCTATTGAACGTTTTCGTTAATTGTTTCACACTCTCTAATTTACGAACAAGCAATATTTTGCCCTCATCAATCAAAGAATAAAATGCAAATGCCGCAACCAAAGTCTTCTGATATTTTTGCGTCAACCTCATATATTCATCACGCAATTGCGCTTTTTGGTCTTTCGCTTTTTGTGTTTTTACTTTTGCGATTTGCTTATCATTAAAGTATGTCTCTATGTATTTAGTATAATCAGCCGCGGCAGATTTAGGATTTACGTTCTTTTGTTGTCTGATTTTACTATTAATAAATGTCTTAATTGAAGCACCAGCAATGCCGCCAGTCATTGTTTCTTGCATCTTCAGAATTTCTTTGAATTCTTTTGAGTTGATACCTCTGAATGCTTTGCCTGCTTTTGATAGAATAACATCAAGTTCAGTTGTCTCTTTTGAGGTCAATGTAGCGTTACCTGATACGTCTTTATATTCTGCATCCTGATACCACAAACCAGAAACGTTACCAAAACCAGATACATCAATATTAAATGTTGCACTCATATCTTGCAATGTAGGTCCACCAGAATACTTCGTATGAATGATGATACCCATGTTCGACTTACTAATCGTTTTGCCGAGGTCACTATCAACTGGTACAGCATATACAATAGCATTTGGACCAAATGTAATTAGTTTCTCACCTTCAATTGTTTCTGTCTTTAAGTCTTTTTTAGTAAACATCAAGTCACCTTGATATACATCGCCACCAAGTTTCAAATTCTGTAAATGGTCAAACGAGACTTTCAGTTTGTCAGATAAATCACCAGAAGTGTCTGCATCAATGTCTGCATGTGATTTGTATACTTTAGGGTTCTTGTTGAAGATGCCCTTCTTAGCAACAAAAAACTTACCATCTTCTGGGTCGATACCAAAGAAGACTGCGGGCGCACCGTCCCACTTTACAGTCACATTGACTTTGCTTTTAGCATCACCTCTGAGCATATCACGCAATGAACGTAGGAAGTTAATCGCCGCACGACCACCATCAATTCCATTGTTAAACAATTCGTCTTCTAAATGCTCAAGGTGTAAGTTCTTACCTGCGGATTCATCTAACTGTTGATAACTTGAAAAACTTCTCATCGCTTCACTACCTTCACGTTTTTGTTAATACGAGTTTTCTTAACTGCAAGAACACGCAAGCCAGGGACTTTAGAACCCTTGCGAGAACTGTCGTTTCTCATTAAGAAATACACTTCGTAATCGCCTTTTAATTCTCTTGGACTTGTTATAATCTTTGTTACGTCTATTATAACACTTTCTGTATCTGCGTCAATACTATATTTACCATTAAATGTTTTTTCTAGTACACAACCATTAGGTAAAATATCTGTACCAAATACAACGTTAATTAGTTCTTTTGAATTGGCTTTGACTGCAAGGTTTGGTGTGAGTGTAAATACTGAACGTACTTTTGGGTGAGGTTCGACTTTGACTGTGCCTGCTTTTTGTTCACGTTGCACAATCTTCTTCATCTGTTCACCCCAATAACTGTCTGCGGATTCCCACATCTCAGCCTTGTCTTTCTTCAGTGAAAGAGGAAACTTATTGCCATCTGCGTCAACAATATTTACATCTGATTTTTTGCGGTCTTTAGTATCGCCACCAACTGCTTCAGCACGAACTGCCATAGGAACAGTAAAGTTTTTACCTTTTGCTTGGAATACTAAATTAAGGGGACCGTCAGCAAGAGCGGTGTTAACCATATTGATTAGAGTGTATTCGTTTTGAATACCTGCGCTTGCTTTACCCTGTTTTGATTTGGGTGCCGCACCGATAGCAAATGTGCCAATGCGAACCATACCTACAGATGAGGAACCAAAGTCTTGGTCGTATACTGCGCCAAATGCTGAAAAGTGTTGTGCTATTTTTTCAAGTAACTCAACACGATTTTCATCTGTTAATACGGAAAATCTTTTTGAACTGATTTTTTTGAAATCAGTGTAACCCAACTCTTTTAATGCGAGTTGAAGTTCTGTTATGTCAGCAGGACTATTGATTGCCTGCTCCATAAATTTTGTGAATGTTTTTGCTACCATCTTAGAAATATCCTCAAGTTATTTTCAATTATACATGTATATTTATAAGACAGAAGTTTGGCAACAAGTTACATTATACTCCTTTCAAGATGAGTAATTTCATCCTTTAAGCGCAATTTTTCTTGCTTAAATTTACTGATAATCAAATCATCTACACGCTCTGCTTCAAGAACTTCAATCCTTTCTGCGAGTTCGGTATGCTTTTTGCATAGACTTTTGATATGACGTTCCGTTTTTTCGATATTCATTATACGTCCTTTTTGATAAAAAAAGGGGGTGAGCGACCAAACTCACCCCCCTAGGCATTCGCTTTCCTTAAAGGTAGAGAGGACCCGTCCAGCGAATTTCGTAAGCGCCAAAGATATTGCCTCGTGCTTTGTTACGAGCGGGAGCGTTGTAACCAGCGGCTTTTAATATATCTCCATACTTAAATTTCTTGTCGTTTTCAGTGTTCACAATGAAACCCCAAACACTATTCTCTTTGATAATTTTGATATACTTCTGACCAGGGCGAACTTCAATATTATCATAGAATTTCTCCATCTGTTCAGCAAAGTAACCACTCAAGTCTTTCTGACCACCACGGGTCGCAAAGTCTTCATAGTCAACTTTAATCATTTCAATCAAAGTATTTACTGCTTTTGTCATTTGTTCATTCATAATATATCTCTCTTTTCTCAACGTTATACAAGTATTATAGCAAAAGAATGTGATACAGTCAAGGGTTAATTTGGTAAAAAACCTAAATTTCTTGGAAGCATAGTAGCGCAAGTTCACGCTCAATTCGATATGCTTCTTTCTCCCAAGGCAAGTCATCATATGAAGTATCATCAGCGACACGGGACTTCTTCCACATCATCCGACCGTGCTTATCACGGCGCATCTCACGCTTTGCGTACTGCTTAACATGAACCATCTCATGGCAGACAGTGCTAACCAAATCATACAGACCCAAGCCTTTTCTGATTTCAAGTGAGAATTCACGATTGGTGTCTTCTTCCATACAATACCCTAAAGCATCAATCTTTGCTAGTGTTACTTCAATATATAGGGTTTTCATACGAGGCATCATGTGGTTGATACACCACCCGACTACCTTCTCAACAATCTCACGTTCTGACTTCTTGCCACCACTAACTGATACAATGTTCATACAAGAACCTCTTATTGAAACAACTTAGACATGTTTTCGAAGACAACGTTATAAGCATTTACTTCATACTCATAATATTCAAAGAAATCGTCATCATCTTCAAAACGGGGTGAACCAGAGCAATGCTCTTCCCAACAACGGTCCATCGCTTGAAGACCTTCAAGCAAGTCACCTCGCCCGTGGTTCTTCATAGCAATAACACCTTCATCGAAAGACACTGCATTTTCATAGAAATTTGGGATACGAAACATAGATAGTCCTCTCTCTTCATCAATTTATACATACATTGTACGATAAGATTGATGGATTGTCAAGGATTATTTTGGTCTGTAAGTTGTTGATTTATAAGGGATTACCAAAATAGTTGAAATTAATTTGGTAATATGGTGTCATTTAGACAAAAAAAAGGGGCGTTGCCCCTTGGAAGAGCAACACCCCTAGGTGTCTATCGAATGCGGAGAGAAACCCCCACTCACGGTTACATGCACCGCCTTTGTCCGCTTTCCTTTACTTGGATTTGATTTGTACAATAAATACTTCTCCAACTCTTCCATACGCTGATTGTCTGTACCTCAGCAATTCTTTTGACACCTTAAACTCTCACCCACACATAATCATTACATTATTTATAAGGCATTACACCATACAAACGTGACTTTTAATCAAAAAGTTCTCTTTATCTTTGAGGTTTGTGATTGCATATGGGTATGTCCATACAGATGGGAATACAATCAATCGACCTGCTTTTGCGCTAACTGTATTCTGCACATCAAAGAAACCGACTTCAAACTCTTCATCAGTTGTAAGAAACCAGATGAATGTCAGATATCGTTTTACTTGTGCAAGATTACTTGTATCAACCCCAATGTCTTTATAGTCATTGTCATCACGGAACTGATACACATAGAAATCTTCTAAAACAGATTGCTCTGGAAACTGTGCCTGATGTGGTGAAACAGATTTCGCATACACTGGCATTGTTGCTTCAACAATCTTTCTTTGTGTGTTTGAAACCTTATCCCATGCTTCTGACTTCTCAATATTACATGAAACAAAATGCTCACCTTCGTCTTTGCGAACAATATGATTATCACCATCTTCTCTGAATAGTTTCAAAATCTTGTCACAATATGACTGAGGAAGTGCATCATCAAAAACTTTGATGTACTTAGTCAGTCTGAAATCAGGTTTGACTTCTTCATCTGTTGTATCTGCTAAATCACTGTCGGGAAGTTGAAACTTCTCTTCTGGTGATTGTGCATCATCCAGAGGCATTTCTAATGAAATTGCACTACTCTTTGCATTACCCTTACTCAATGTTCTCTCCTGCGCTCATAAATGTCGGCGTTCTACCTTGAAAGCCACCACCGTTCTTTTGATTATTTACTAACTTCTCTGCTTCCCAGAGACTTAGACCCTTTGCGATAAGTAGGTTACTATCAACCTCTAAGACACCATAAGTGCCATTGTTCATTTTAATTACATCATACATTAATTCCATCGAACCTCCTATCTTTCTTTTTAGGGCGTAAAGACAACTCTTCATTCATCTGTTGACCAAATGCACCATTATCAAATGCGGGTCTGTCTTGTTGCTGTCTGCCAGTATCAGTCAAACCATCTTGTGCATCTTGCTCACAATCATATAGACGCATCTTGCTTCTATCGACACCAACAACAAATCTCTTATGCAACGCAGGGTCACCATAACGATTTTTCAATTGCTTAATCATAATCTGACCAAGTTCTTCAAGTTCTTCTGTACTAATCAAAGCAAACATAAAGTCTGCGGTTGCTGGTAGACCAAAGGATTCTGAAGTATCTTCAAGACCAACATCAGAGTTACTGAAACCAGAACGTGTTGTTTGAGTAGCAGAAACAATCGGTACACCAAACTCAACAGCAAGACCACGAAGTTCTTCTGCAATAGATTTAATCATCGTATACGAGTTTGCATTCGCACCTGCTTTGATACGAAACGATGCACAGATATTCAGATAGTCAATGTAGATAATGTCTGGACGAAAGTTCTTTTTCAAGTTCAGTTCGTTCAACAAGTGACGGAAGTGACCAGCATGTGCAGATGCAGTTGGAAACTCTTTTACAATCAGTTTACCTTGCGTCTTTTTCACCAAACGATTAATCTTCTTGTCATACATGTCTTTTGATAGAACACCCAAATCATCAAGCGATACATCAAGCAAGTTTGCATCAATACGTTCTGCAATCTTTTCTTCTGCCATCTCCATAGTGATATAGAGAACGTTCTTGCCGATGTTTAGGTTTGCACCTGCACAATGACACATGAACAAAGACTTACCAACACCCGTACCTGCAAGTGCAATATTCAAAGTCTTATTAGGCAAACCGCCTTTGGTAATATCATTCATCAATTGCAAATCAAATGGTATCTTTTCTTCTACACGATGATAGAAGTCAAAACGTTCATCTGACTGAGCAAGAAAGTCGTGACCAATGTGACTGTCAAAAGAAACACCCAAAGCATCAGACAGAATTTTAGGAATAGAACCCTTTTCTTGATTTTGAGTATTGCCATCAAGAATTTGGATACTTTCCATTACTGCATTGTAAACCGCTTTTTCTTGGCACCAGTCTTCGGTTTTTTCGAGGAGCCAGTCGATATTTTCTTTTGTGTCTTCTGTTTGGAGACAGGCTTTGATACTTGCGATTGCACCATCGTATTCTGCTTCTGAAAGATTTTTCTCACCCAAGGCAATGACCACAGCCTCTTTCGAAGGTAGCGCATTGTACTTCCCAATATAATCATTAACCTCACGATAAACGACCTTCTCAGTATTTTGGTGAAAGTAGTCTTCGGAGATGAATGGGATGACTTTTCTTGCATAGTCTTCATCAATGAATAGATGCTTCAGTATTTGTTGTTCCATGCTCATCGGGTTTCTTAATCTCCAGTTCTTTTTCAAAAATATCTACTAGTATGTCGCCTAACATATTTTCGAACTCATAAAACTTTTCATCATCGACACTCTCATCAATGTTGTCAAGGTGTGATGGTAAGTCTATAATATCATAATCAAACGCCAATGTCAAGGGACTATCTTCACTTTCTGGACCTGCATCTTCGTCTTCAGTAAAACCTACTTTACCAAAACGAAATACTAAGTCAGACCACTCACCCTTAATAATTCTAATGTGCATTTCGTCACCCTCAGGTCCATAAACGAAATCATATAACCCTTCAGTTTCAACCACACCATCATCATACTTCCGCATCATCTACTACCTCATCAAGTTCAGCAATCTCTGCCAATTCTTCGTCAAGTTCTTCTTCAGAAGGTTTACCATACAAGAATGTCTTGCCAACGTGCTTTTCAATTTCTTGCAATACTTCTTCAGTGAAATACTTCTCTGGGCTTGAATTGATTGATTTACCAAACTGCTTTGAACCATCTGGCAGTTCATAACGTGTCGATACTTTCTTAAAGATGCCTGCTTCTTCAGCAAGTTCAAGTAGACCATAATAGCGGTTTAGACCTTCATCATATGTCAGTAGAACTTCAACAAGTTTGTTTTCTTTAGTC
>Ga0233432_10002182_pt1 | contig 18296 bp, 16 predicted proteins | sample SI_122_August201_6_FD_179870 | JGI IMG/M metagenome (GOLD analysis project Ga0233432, IMG submission 179870) | Seawater microbial communities from Saanich Inlet, British Columbia, Canada - SI_122_August2016_10_MG | ecosystem: Environmental > Aquatic > Marine > Inlet | place: Canada: British... | reverse complement strand
GTATTTTTTTGTTCGTTCAGGGTTGACCAAACTGGCTATTTTGGTAGCTTATATTTACTAGATTTAAAGACGGGCGCCTGGCTCTTCTCGAAAGGTTATTCAGGGGATAATAGTGTCAAAGGGCGGCAAAACGGCCGCCCTCATCTTTTCCCAAACCGGTTGGTAGACTTTGTGGAAATGCCTCGTCCTGTTTTTGCTAATACAGTAGTGAGTCGAGACGAGAGCCGGACGTTGGAGCAGTTTGCATGACTAGCGTTTAGACTTACCCGATAAGCACTTGGGTAGCAAGGGAGTAGCCCTGCAGACCTAGGCCGGCTATGACTCCTTTGGAAACGGCAGCTGTGTGGGAATGATGACGGAAGCGTTCTCGGGCGTGAATGTTGCTGATGTGCACTTCGATCGTGTCTATCCCGCACCCGCCAATCGCATCGCGTAGCGCGATACTCGTATGCGAGAAGGCGCCAGGGTTGAAAATGATCCCGTTGCAGTCGGATTCGGCTAATTGCGAAATTCGATCTATCATAGCTCCCTCATGATTGGATTGGTAGAAATCGAAATCGATGTTCGGGTATTGCTCACGCAGGCCGTCTGCCAAGTCTTCTAGCGTTTGCGTGCCGTATATCTCCGGTTCGCGTTTGCCGAGGCGATTCAAATTCGGACCGTTCAATACTGCTATACGTTTCATATGCGATTATCTACTAAGCCCTTTGGTTTGAAGCAATAGTGAAGATTTAGGAAACTTTGATATGATTCACAGGGGGCAATCGGTTTTGATGAATTTATAGGGTATGTCGAATTGAGCGGCTGCTTCTTTAGCGAGCGCATCGACTCCGAAGGTTTCAGTGGCGTAGTGGCCGCAGACGTATAGGTTGAGACCTTCTTCTTGAGCGATGGTGTAGAAGTGTTGTTTGAGTTCTCCGGTGATCAGGGTATCGGCTCCAGTGGCTTTGACGTGATCTACTACGCTGTTGCCGCTACCGGTGACGATACAGATTTTGGTTGGTTTTGTGGAGCCGAACTCCATGCAGGCAATTTTAGAACCAAAGGCAGATTGAAGGGTGGCATTGAGTTTCGCCCGGTTTTTGGACCAATCGCAAATTAATCCGAGATCGGTGCCTTCGTAGGGGAGAAAGGTTCCGCTTTGGGGGGCATCGATGGCCCGAGCAAGGCAAGCGGCGTTCCCAATTTCCGCGTGGGCGTCAAGCGGCAAGTGACAAGAATAGACGGCTAGATTGCCTTCTATGAGTGTTTTGTATTTTTTGTATTCGCTTCCGACGATGTGTTTGGAGCCGTTCCAGAACATTCCGTGGTGGACGATTAGCAGATCGATTCCAGCGTCGATCGCTTTTTGAAATGGGATGAGACCAGCATCGACAGCGGCTCCGATTTTGGTGACTTGGCCGTTGTTTGCGAATTGTAGGCCGTTGAGGGCTTCGCGGAAGTCAGCTACTTCATTAGTCTGGGCGCGTTGGTTGCAGAATGAAACGATATCGTCGAGGGTTGCCATGAGGAGAATCAATTTGGCGGAGCGCTTGGAGTCGATCTTTTATCCGACGGCGGGGAGGAACTCTGTAATTGCTTAGATTTGATTTGGGAGTTTTCGCTCCCTCGAAGAAATGTTTTCATTTCTTGGGTTGCTGCGACAAGAAGCTCGGTTTTCTGTGTGTGGCTGAAGAATTGAATTTAGAAAATGTTTCAGGACGACGATAGCGATGAATTTGAAATTCTGGGATCCTTGATGCTGGCTCACCCGCATTTGAAGGATCCTAATTTCGCTCGTAGCGTTGTCTTGATGACGGCTCATGAAGACGAAGGGTCGCTAGGTGTGGTGGTCAATCGCAGCGCGGGAATGAATTTGGGAGAGGTCGACGATTCGTTTACCGATTTGGGATTGGAGGATGTGCCGCTCTATATAGGAGGTCCGGTCGCTTCGGATCGGATCATTTTGGCGGCCTGGAAGGTCGATCCGATCGTGAATGAGTTTCGTTTGTACTTCGGATTGGAGCCGAAAAAGGCTCAGGCTAAACGGCTGGAGGATCCGGATTTGAAGATTCGGGCTTTTCGCGGTTATTCTGGTTGGGGGAAAGAGCAATTGACGGGCGAGTTGTCGGACAATGCTTGGGTGGTCTCGGATATGGACGGGTACGCGTTGACTCATTTGGAAGGGGACGAGCTGTGGCGCCATGTGATTATGAACATCAATTTGGAGCTTGGATTGATGTCGATGGCCCCGGATTTGCCCGAGTGGAATTGAGTATTTGGCCACATGAACGAGCATGGAAGCGGTTTTAATAGCTCAAAATCTCGTTAATCGGGAAAAGCGTTATTGACAGGGGGTAGAGCGCCGTATCTTTTATCGCCCCTTATGAAAGTTGTCTCATCGCTCAAGTCCGCAAAAAAGCGTCATCCCGACTGCCAAGTTGTACGTCGCAAAGGACGTGTTTATGTGATCTGCAAAACGAACCCTCGCTTCAAAGCGCGCCAGGGCTAATCATCTACTTTTATAGACTGTGAAACAAGGCATTCATCCAGAGTATCACCCGGCGGCGTTTATCGACGTATCGACCGGAAGAAAATTCCTAACTCGCTCGACGATCAAGACGGGACAAACGGAGACAGTCGACGGCGTAGATTACGTAAAGGTGTTTCGCGACATCACGATGGATTCCCATCCGGTCTACACGGGTGAAAAGCGTTTCGTCGATACGGCTGGTCGCGTCGAGAAGTTCCAAAACAAGTTTCGTCGCAGTCGAGGGTAAGCTTTCTCGTTTGGAGAACGCTGCTTGAGCAGATGGCCAGTGGATATTTTTTAGATATTCGGCAAATGTAATTTTATAAGGGCAATATGAGTGTTTTTCGACTCAGGTTGCCCTTTTTTTCGACCTTTAACTTTCAGAATAGGGCGAGAGCATGGATAGAGAAAACATCGGTCTAAATGTACCTAATATTTTGCTTCCACGTAAGGAAGTGGATTTGAGCAAGTGGGCTGTCGTAGCCTGCGATCAATACACTTCGCAGCCGAAGTATTGGGCGGAAGTGGAATCCTTGGTCAAGGGATGTCCCTCCACCTTGAATGCTGTGTTTCCAGAGGTTTTCCTCGAAGATGAAGACGGAGACGAGCGGATCGGTCGGATCAATGCCGCTATGGAAACCTATCTTGATGAAGGGGTTTTGGAAGAGCAGGGGTTTGGGTTTATTTTGCTGGATCGCAAAACGAGTCATGCCGAGTCGAGAAAGGGCATTGTCGTAGCCTTGGATTTGGAGAAGTACGACTACAAGGTCGGATCTGAGAGCCTAATTCGGGCGACCGAAGGCACGATTGAGGATCGTCTTCCTCCACGGGTCAAAATCCGCGAAAACGCGAAGATCGAATTGCCTCATATAATGGTGCTAATCGACGACCCGGAACGTACCGTTATTGAGCCGCTTTTCGAAAAGGAATTGGATTCGCTTTATGACTTTGAGCTGATGGCTGATGGCGGGCATTTGAAAGGCTGGCGTGTCGATTCCGAGCAAGATATTGACGCGGTATTCGATTCGTTGAGCGCCTTGGGAAAGCAAAATGTCTTTGATGCGAAGTATGGCGTTTCCGATAAGGGCGTTTTGTTGTTTGCGATGGGTGATGGGAATCATTCGCTCGCAACTGCCAAGAATATCTGGGAAGACTTGAAATCGAAGTCGGGCGATCTTGCTTCGGTGATGGATCATCCGGCTCGTTATGCTTTGGTCGAACTGATGAATGTCCACGACGAAGGTTTGGAATTCGAGCCGATTCATCGCGTGATTTTCGATATCGATGCGGACAACTTGAAAGCGGAACTCAATCAGTTCTTCGAAGCGGAAGATTCGTCGGTAGTTTTCGAGCGATTCGACAGTTTGGATTCAGCGAAGGAACGTTTGGCGGCTTTAGGCGACGTGGATGGCGAGCATTTGGTAATGTTCGTGACTGAAGCCGAGTACGGCATCATTCGATTGAGTAAACCGAGTCGCAATCTTGAGGTTGGAAATTTGCAAGCGTTCATCAATTCCTATCTTGAGGGCAAGGATTCGATTGTGGATTACATTCACGGCGAAGACGTCGTAGTCGATCTCGGTTCGAAACCGGGGAATATAGGATTCTTTTTGCCAGTTATCGGCAAGAGCGCTTTTTTCAAAACGGTCGTACTCGATGGAGCATTGCCGAGAAAGACGTTCTCTATGGGCGAGGCGGAAGAGAAACGCTTCTACCTCGAAGCACGGCGTATTCAGTAGGTAGAGTTCGTTGCGAAATCTAAGTGAGTCCCTCGCTTGGCTAGGTGGCGTAGCAGCGTGGTTTTTAGATGATCTTCAATTAGGTTGATGTTAATGCTCTTTGAGAGGTGGGATTAGCGTTTTTTGCTTTCGGTTTTCGGTGGCTTCAGCTTTGCTCGGTTGTCGACGGGGGGAAAACTCCTTTGAATCGAATTGAAACGTGAATTTTGAAATGGGATTGCTGACCAACTGGATCGCTGCAGCGAGACCCAAAACGCTTCCCGCTGCTATTGCACCTGTTTTGGTCGGGACTGCGGAGGCTTCTCATCTAGGGCTAATCGAAGCTTGGCCTGTGCTCATTTGTATGGCATTCGCGCTGTTCGTGCAAATCGCTACGAATTTGGCGAACGACTATTTCGATTTTAAGCGAGGAGCGGATACGGAGGACCGCTTGGGGCCGGAGCGCATGGTAGCAAGTGGGAAAATCGCTCCCGAAATGATGTTTCGGGTGGCGGTCGGTCTGTTCCTTTTGGCCTTCATCGTTGGCTTGAGTATAGTCAGTTATCGCGGGAGCGAAATGCTGATTGTCGGAATATTGGCGATCGTATTTGGATATACATACACGGGAGGTTCGTACCCTCTGGCGTATCATGGTCTTGGGGACGTTTTCGTGGTGATTTTTTTCGGATTGGTCGCAACGATGGGGACGTATTACGTAATTGTTGGCGATCTGTCTTGGAGTGTCTTTCTACTGGGGTTGCCGCTTGGTTTGTTAGCCAATAATATTCTGGTCGTAAATAATTACCGAGACAAGGAAACGGATGAAGCTGCGGGGAAACGGACTTTGGTTGTCCGGTTTGGAAGGGCTTTTGCGCGTTCCCAATACGCGTGGCAATTGGCAGGGGCATACTTTAGTTTGAGCGTTTACGTGGGATTGACCCAATCATTTTGGGCTTGTTTGGCCTTGGCTACGATCCCGATGGGCACGAAATTGATCGTGGAATTACGTGTTACTCGGGGACCCGCCCTGAATGGTTTATTGGGGCGCTCGGCGAAACTATTGCTAGCGTTCAGCGCATTATTAGCCCTGGGCATTGCCTTTTCCGGCTGATCTGCGTGCAAAAAAGCCCTCCGCGTTTTGCGGAAGGCTTGGAAAGTCTCTTGTTCGAAGCTGGCCTTAGGCGTGGGCTTCGAGCTTTGCTTTGAGATCGTCTTTCCCAACCATGCCGACGTATTGGTCGGCTAGTTGTCCACCTTTGAAAAGGAGGAGCGTTGGAATCGCCCGAATGTTGTACTCGGCGGCGATTGATCCGTTTTCGTCTACATTGACCTTCGAGATCTGGACCTTGCCATCGAGCTCAGTCGAGAGCTCTTCAAGGATAGGAGCGATCGCTTTGCAGGGTCCGCACCAGGGGGCCCAGAAGTCTACGAGCACAGGTACGTCCGATCCGCTGATCGTATCTTTAAAGGTTTGTTCGTTTAGTGTGATGATGTCTGCCATGATGTTATAGCGTGGTGTAGATCATGTATGCGAATGCTAGCGAAGTTGCTGCGCACCCGAATGTTATGATGGTGGCCCATTTGCCATTGTTGTTTTCTCTGATGGAATATTCCTCTAGCAATGTCAACGAACCGCCGTCCGCATTGCTTGCAAGGATAATTTCGTCTTCGTCCGACTCGCCTGATTCGATTATTAGTTCATTGGTTTCCTCTGACCGATTCAATTTCAATGGAGAGCTCTTCGAATTGGATTCGAACGGATGAGGATTAGAGGACATGACTTTTTTAAGGTTTTGGGCAAAGAGTTATGAAGGGCGGTTTTTGTCTAACAAATCGGAGAGGTGTTGGGGTTCGACGCTCGCGAGAGATTTTCCGTCTCGTTTGATGTCTTCGAATGTTTTGAGAACCGTTTCCGTCATGCGTCCATGGGTTTCCTCGGACCCGCCCACGATGGAAAACTCTTCTGCTTTGGTGATACGCTTATGTCCGTCTTCGTTGTCTAGTCCGACTCCGAGTAGGTGAGCTCGCTTTACCTCTGGATTATCCACGGATCACAAACTGATTTAAATAAAGCTGGGTTCAAGCTCCTTTTCGTCAGGCGATTCGGGGTCTTTTTCGATGGGGTCCTCATCGATTCGCGTTACAACGAAATCGGAGAACGCTTGATTTTGTCGAATTTTAAGTCGTTTGAGTCGAATGAGTTCGAGTAGGGCGATGAAGGTGACTACGAGCAGTCTGAGGCTGCATTTTCCGGGAAAGAGTTCTGAGAAACCGAATTGCGGCTCGGTTTGGATCTTCTTGATGAGCATTTCCATTTGGTCGACTACGGTGGTCGCATCGTCCTGGATTTCGCCGAGAACGAGTTTTTCGGAAAGTCGGCGAAGGACGATATTGAAGGAATTCCAAACAGTGAGTTTGTCTTCGGGTTTTAGCGGGCGAATCGGTCCTTCGGTTTTGTTTACGGAATTGTAGTCGCGCGTTAGGCTGAGCGCGGCGCTATCGGACAGTTCGTCGAGGGTATCGGCGGCTTCTTTGAATTTTTTGTATTCGAGAAGTTGGTGGACGAGTTCCCAGCGAGGGTCGAGATCGTCGTCATCAATTTCGTCATCCGAATGTGTCCGGTGCTGCTTCGGCAGGAGGAGGCGGCTTTTGATTTCCATCAATGATGCGGCCATTACGAAGAAGTCGCCAGCAATCTCCAGCTTCACTTCCTGCATGCTATTGATGACTTCGAGGTATTGATCGAGTACGAGTTCGATGGGGATATCGTAGATGTCGATCTCGTGCTTGCGGATGAGGAAAAGCAAGAGGTCGAGCGGACCTTCGAATACGGAAAGTTTTATTCTGGGATCAATTTCTGCGACCACGGAAAGAGTTCACTTGGGAACCTTGGGAACAGGCAACGACAAAAATCGGATTGTGAATAAGTTGACGGAGGAACGCGGTCAGCTTCGCCTAAAGGTTGCTATGTAGAGGCCATCGCCGTCGAGGTGGGCTGGGCTGATCGTTATACCGTTGCCGATTTCCTCTAGATCAAAGTTTTTGGCGAGCGGGGCCGGTTCGAAGCTGGAGTGCGTCTCGAGGAATTTTTTGACGACGTTTTTGTTTTCATAGCTGCTGAGGGAGCAGGTGCAGTAAACGAGTATGCCCCCGGGTGCGACACGTTCAGAATAGAAGTGGAGAATACTAGATTGGGCTTCGCTGTGCTGGAAGATGTCTTTCTCTCGGGTTTGACGCATGAGAAATGGGTGACGTCGCCAAGTGCCGGAGCCGGAGCAAGGGGCGTCGACGAGGACGCCGTCATAGCTGCCTCTGTCGGGTTTGCTTCTCAGGAGGGAGATATTTTTGAGTCTGGCTCTGCGACTGCGTCTTTCGAGCTCGTCGAGCGCTTTGCTTCGTGGATCGTAGGCGGTGACGCAACCGTTTGATCCTATCATTTTCGCTAGTTGAAGCGTTTTACCTCCGGCACCTGCGCAGGCATCCAGCCATGAGCCTTCGGGCTGAGGATGGACGAGTTGGAGGAGCAGTTGGGAGCTGATGTCTTGGATCTCTATCTCGCCGTTTTGGTAAGCGGGAACGTCGGAGAGCGGTAGATCGGGAGGGCATCGGAGCGCGTCGGGGACGCCCCAGATTGCTGTGGGAGGATTGGCTTGGTTCGGAGAGGCCTGGCGTAGTTGTTCGATGATTGCTTTGGGATCGCCTCGTTGAATACGAAGCCAGAGGGGCGGGCGGGAGAACAGGGTTTTCGCACTCTCGGAATCGAGAGTTTCGGAGAGATGGGATTGAAACCAGGAGGGGATTAATTCTATAAGATCGTTGTCGCTTTTTCCTATTAATCGATGGCGATCTTTGGGAGCTTGGAGATTGGCGGTTGGGGAGCTGAGGGTCGGGTAGAGAGTGGAGGCTTCTGGGGTTGGATTGGCGAGTATGATGATCGCGTCGAGGAATGCGGTTTCGTCGAATCGTATGGGGTCCAACCAGGTTTGGTAGCGTAAATAGGTGTAGATCAGTTCTCGGTAGAGTCGCCGGTCGCGCGAGCCGAATTTGCCTTGGCTCTTGAAGAGAAGATTGAGTTCGCGGATGAAATTGGATCCGGGCTCGAGAAGAGTTTGCAGGCGTTGGAGCAGCGAGTACGCGACTCGCCGTTGATTCATGAGACGGTGAAACTTGATTTCCTTATTCAGAGTCCCACTCATTGTATGGCTCTGGCTATTCGTCGAACAGGTCGACGCCGATTCGAATGCCGTAGTCGCTTTCGAGACGGTTACCTTCGAAAATCCTCAGTTCGTATTTGACACCGTATTTTTCCAAGGCGCGTTGCATCAAGCCGATGCGCTGCTCATAGAATGTGTCGGAGATTTCGTCGAATTTCGCGACCGCGTAGACCTTGAAGTTTTCGTTGAGGTGATACTCGCCGAAGAGGAAATATTGTTGGAGGTGTTGCTTCAGGAAGTGGTTACCTATGCCGACTTTCCAGTAGCCTGGATCGGTTATGGCTAATCGTGTATTTAGTTCTTTAGTGACGCTATCTTCAACGTTGTATCGGGAGAAGATATCGATTTCCAACCAATTGGCTGGTTTGATTTCTATGTCGGAATAGAGGTCGGAAAAATCGGTGCCTTGGTCGTAATCGTCAATCAAGTAGTCCATTGAGAAATCGAAGCGGATGATATCGCGCGATCCGTAATCTTCGTCTTTCGTTTGGATACGGTTTCGTAGAGCGATCCGAGTGATGTGGTGTTCGCCTATGGTGTCGATGTCACGTCGATCTTCGATGTCGATTGGCGTTAGGTAGTTGGATAATCCTGGGATGTCGTGCAACGCGTGGGTGGAGTTGCTGTCGAGGTCGGGCGTGTAGCGGTAGGAGAGGGTTGGCTCGAAAATGTGTCGAAGCCCGTCGATGTTCCAGGTTTCGTTTTTGTATTCCGACTGACGGAATGCTGTGAACTTCAAGTCGAATCCTAGGTCGCCGTAGGCTCGCGTTCCGGCTTTAATAGAGGGTCGAGGACGAATATGATAGAAGTCGTCGACGATGGAGAGTGGCGCTAGGGGGGATGAATCGATCCAAGGCTGATTGCCTGCGTCGGTTTCAATGATATTGTCGAAGTAGTGGATGGCTTTCACGCCTGCTTTAGAGGTGAGCGTAATGCCGGTGTTCAGAGGTTTCGAGTATCGGATTCCGTAGTAGGCATCGGCTCGATTGGTTTCGTTGTCCGCTGTGATGGGGTCGAAAAACCGTTTTCGAAGCTTCGCGAATGACAGGCTACCTTGATGGATGAGCCCTGGGGCAACTTGGCTTGGAAAGAGGTCGAAGCGGATTTCGGGAAGACGCTCGGTGAAGGTTTGAAAGTTGTTGGGGCTCACGCGAGAGAAGAAAGTGGCTTGCCAGTTGTCGCCGCTATAGTTCGCTTCGATGAAGGTGTCGGGATCCTGCATCGTATCGAAAGAATCTTCGTGAAATTCGCGCGTGACGTTGATGTCCGACCACCAGCGGCCGTAGGCTTTGATCGCTCCATGGTCGCCCCAATGTTGCTGATGCTGCCATTCCGCGAAAAAACGTTCGTCGTCGATGGGATTGCCAGTGATCAGGTCCGGCTGAATTAGGCTGGCGTCGTCATTGATGAATCCCGAGGTGACCCCGCCGGAACTCGTATTTTCTCCTTCGCCGAAATCGTATTCGAATGCGGGCCCAGCTAGGATCCCGCGTTTGGTGGTAAGAGTTATGTTGGCGCCAGCTCTGAGGTGGGAGCTTATTGGTATGCGGATTTCATTACTGACGCTTCCTCCGATGTGACCGGAGTAGTCGAGGTCGACTTTGAATAGATTGCGTTCGCCATCGATTGGCTGGGAAACGTTGGGGATGATGAAAAAAGGGATGAGTCCTAGTTTGAAGGAGAGGCGTTTGCCTTGGATTTCGTTTTGGTTAACGATAGCGATTTCATCGGCGCGGGCTTTGAAGAGATAGGTGCCAGGTTCGCCTGGGTGGAAGTTGATGTCTTGGAAACGAAAGTCGTCCGGGTTGCCTTGAAGCGAACTTCCGGAAACGTAGTATTTGCCATTGCCGACTCGGAAGTTTTCGATGAGGGCGTTGTTGTCTTTCAGATAGTAGTCGAGCGAGTCGGCTACGAGGCGGATGTCGCCGCGCGTGAACACGACATTCCCGGACGCCAAGGCGCGGCCGGCTTTTTGGTTGAAGCGAATCTCGTTGGCGGTCAGCAGCCAGTCGCCATAAGTTAGCTGGGCGTTAACAGTCGCGATTAGCTCGCCGGTTTCCGTATCGTAGGAGAAGGGAGTGCTCAGCGAGGCACCAATAGCATTTTGTTGCGCATAGGCGGAGGGAAGGAGACCGCATAGAAAGAGGCTTGTCGCAAGGGCGCGACTAATTGTCTGAATCAAGATTGTAGCCATAGTTTCGGAATTCTCTAGAGGGCGGCTTTGGGTGACGCAAGGCTGTTCATGAGGTGGTTAAAGGAGATTCAATGGTTGGGATCGATTGTCTTGAGGATGTCGCTGCGGTTTGTTTTCGAAATATCCCATTTTTGGATAAAGGCCTGTTTGAGGGTAAGACTGTTTGTAGAGCAAGAGGTTGCATTGGTAGGCACGAACTGTTGGGGTTGGGCTATTTGCTAGATTTGATGTCGCTATGCTGATTACGAAGAAAGAACTGGAGCGTTTTACAAAATCGAAGGCTAATCAGCCTCATGGAGTACTGGGAATGCATCCGGTAGTGAAGCGCGGTAAACCTGGCGTGGTGGTTCGAGCGTTTCTGAGTAATACGGTTAGTTGCGAAGTGGTGGATATCGAGCAAGAGGATTCTCCGCGCTACCCGATGGAGAGGCTAACTGACGACGGCTTTTTCGAAGGCTTTATTGAGGGTCGAAAAGGCGTATTCAAATATCGTTTGCGGACGGAGACCGAGAATCTGGAAATCCGCCAGTTTTACGATCCCTATTCGTTTTTGCCGACGATTAGCGAGACGGACTTGTATTTGTTTAACGAGGGAAACGAGCACCGTATTTACGAAAAATTGGGTTCTCGGCCTCGAGTCGTTGATGGAATTCCCGGAGTGAGTTTCGCTGTGTGGGCGCCGAATGCTCAGCGCGTTTCGGTCGTTGGCGGTTTTAATGATTGGGATGGTCGCTACAATCCGATGCGCTCGCTTGGGGGAAGTGGTGTTTGGGAGCTGTTTATTCCCGGTTTGCATGTCGGAGAGATGTACAAATTCGAGTTAAAAGCCGACAATGACGCGGTTTTCTTGAAAACCGATCCGTACGCTAGTTACTTCGAAGCCCCGCCAAACAATGCATCGATCGTCTACGATCATTCGTGTTATGATTGGAGCGATAAGGCGTGGATGGATTCGCGTCGCGAGCTCCAAGCTCTGGACAAACCGATGTCGGTTTACGAAGTGCATTTAGGGTCTTGGAAGCGTCGCAGGGAAGAGGATAATCGACCGCTGAGCTATGCGGAGCTCGCTCTAGAGTTGACGGATTACGTGGTGGAGCATAGTTTTACTCACGTCGAATTGATGCCAGTTGCTGAACATCCGTTTGACGGTTCCTGGGGGTATCAAGTAACTGGGTACTTCGCTCCGACGCAGCGGTTTGGGTCGCCGGATGATTTTAAGGCTTTCGTCGATCATTTGCACCGGAATGGAATTGGCGTGATCGTCGATTGGGTGCCGGCTCATTTTCCGCGCGACACGTTCGCTTTGGCGACTTTCGATGGGACTCATTTGTACGAGCACGAGGATCCGCGGTTGGGAGCGCATCAGGATTGGGGGACCTTGATTTTCAATTTCGGGCGCCATGAAGTGAAGTGCTTTCTCGTCGCGAATGCTCTGGCTTGGCTAGATTACTTCCATATAGATGGTTTGCGAGTCGATGCAGTCGCATCGATGCTGTATTTGGACTATTCTCGAGAAGAAGGGGAGTGGATTCCTAATAAATACGGTGGTAATGAGAATTTGGAGGCGATTGAGTTCTTAAAAGAGGTCAATAGCTGCGTTCATAAATACTACCCAGGGACCCTTATGATCGCAGAAGAATCGACTTCCTTTGCCGGGGTGACGAGATCGCCCGAAGAAGGGGGGCTAGGATTCGATCTGAAGTGGAACATGGGTTGGATGCATGACAATCTTAGCTACTTTGAAAAGGATCCGATTCACCGCAAGCATCATCAGGGCGATTTGACTTTCGGTATGCTGTATCAATATGCGGAGAAATTCGTTACCGTATTCTCGCATGATGAAGTGACGCATGGGAAGCAGTCTATGTTGATGAAGATGGCAGCAGGTTCTATCTCGGAAAAGTCGCAGACTCTGAGAGCTCTGTATGGACATATGTGGGCTTATCCAGGGAAGAAGCTTTTGTTTATGGGGAGCGAGTTCGGTCAGTCGGAAGAATGGGCCTATGCAGGTCAGCTTCAGTGGCATTTAAATGAATACAAGGATCATTCGGGAATCTCTTTGCTTATCAAAGATCTCAATCGCTTGTATCGCCACGAGCCGGCTTTAGCGGAAACGGACTTTGATGAAAGTAGCTTTCGCTGGATTGCTTGCTGGGATTCGGAAGCGGGAGCTATTAGTTATTCGCGTACGGCTTCGGACGGACACAATCGCGTGATGATCGTCGCTCATTTTACGCCAGTCGAGCGTCGTAATTACCGAATCGGAGTGCCGTGTTCGGGATTCTGGCGTGAGATCCTAAATACGAATTCCAGTTTCTATGGGGGCGATAATGCCGGCAACGGTTCTGGGATTACCTCTGAAGCGATCCCGTTTGACGATTGCGATCACTCGGCGGAATTTGTTTTACCGTCGTGTTCGACCATGATTTTCAAGTGGGAAGAACGAGGCTAGCTTGTTCTTGAGCCAAAAAAGAAGCCCTTTGGAGCTTCCTTAAATAAGGTAGAGTTTATTCAGCGAGAAAGCGCTTACTTGAATTCTTGGGTACGCGATTCGAGTGTTTTTTCCATTTGGTCGACTTGGATTGAAATCGAGTGTTGTACAATCGATTCGTAGTCGCCTTTGTGCTCGATGGTGCCGATCGTAAGCGGTCTTCAGTCGCGGAAGCCTTTGCAAGGCGTCTTGGCGTTCAAAGTGAGCTGACCGCGTTTTGCGGGTTTACCGTCAGCGGGGCTCGCCCATTGGCGGGTTAGCTTCGAGTTAGGGTAATGGGCTTCGCGTTCCCGTTGGATTTGAAATTGTTGAAGTGGTTGTTGTGTGTTCATAGCTAGTTGAATTGAAGGTATCCTAGGATATGGACCGTTAGGTTGAAAGACCTGAAGGTATCAGGGGAGTATGAACGAAACTTCGGAAGAGGTCTTAGGTAGTAGAGTTAAAGTTGTTGTGAATTTGGTAGCTTAGAAATACCTTGGGGATTGCGTTGGGGATTCTTTATTTACAATTCTATTTTTGAGTAAATTATTCAGGAAAAGAGGTCGAATTGGTCGTCTTTGGTTGCAACTTGAATTTTCTTGCGCGGCTTCGCTTTTGGAGTCGGCGAGCTGACAGTCACGGTGGCGTCATCCGATTCTAGCTTTTGAAGAATTTCTTTGGCGCGATTGATTACATTCGCGGGGAGTCCGGCTAGCCTAGCTACTTGGATCCCATAGCTTCGATCGGCGGCGCCGCGGACGACCTGGCGCACGAAAACGATGTCATCGTTCCATTCTTTTACCGCCACGGAGAAATTGTTGAGGCGCCCTAGGTGCTTGTCGAGTTGGGTCAGTTCTTGGTAGTGAGTCGCGAATAAGGTTTTAGGGCCGGCGGTATCGTTTTGATGGAGGTGTTCTATGACGGACCATGCGATGCTTAGACCATCGTAGGTACTGGTGCCGCGGCCGATTTCGTCGAGGATAATGAGACTGTGTGGCGTAGCGTTATTGAGGATATTGGCGGTTTCATTCATTTCGACCATGAACGTCGAGTTCCCGCGGGCTAGATCGTCGCTAGCTCCGACCCGCGAGAAAATTCGATCGACCAATCCAATTCGGGCAGAGCTTGCCGGTGTCCAGCTACCGACTTGAGCGAGCAGAGTGATAAGCGCGATTTGGCGAATGAAGGTGCTCTTGCCCGCCATGTTGGGTCCGGTGATCAAATGTATTTGGCTTTCGGATGCGCTTAGTTCCACATCGTTGGGGACGAAAGCGTGGCTGCTGGCGAGTCCGGCCGAGTCTTCTTTGAGCATTTGCTCTACGACTGGGTGACGTCCTTGTTGGATTTCGATCGAGTCAGAATCGTCTAGGATGGGTTTGCAATAGTTCCAGAGGCGTGCCAATTCCGCCCATCCGCAAAAGACATCCAATTCCGCAAGGGCGGAAGCGGTTTGGGTGAGTGCGGGCGATTCTTCAAGAATCGCTGTGACAAGTCCGGCGAAGAGCTCTTGTTCTCGGCGTTTACTATTCTCCTCGGCGTGTAGGATTTCCTTTTCCTTTTCCTTTAAGCTATCGGTGACAAAACGCTCGCCGTTCACCATTGTTTGCTTTCGTATGTAATCTTTGGGTACATTTCCGAGGTTGGATTTTGAGATTTCTATGAAGTAGCCGAAAGCGTTGTTGAACTTGATTTTGAGATTCTTGATGCCGGTTCGGGCACGCTCTTCGGTTTCGAGGTTGGCGAGCCAGAGTTTATTGCCTGTGGTGAGCGAGAGCATCTCGTCTAGTGATTCGTCGTAACCTTGAGCCATGTAGTCGCCATCGTTTAAATTGTTAGGCAACTCGTCTTTGAGAGCTTTGTTAAGCAGTTCGGCCAGGTGCGGTAGGGAGTGGAGTTTGTTGGATATAGCGTCGATCGCGGTTCCGACGAATGGATTTAGCGAATTTAAAATCTCCGGAAGTTGGTTGAGCGAATCGCGAATTCCTCCGAGTTCACGAGGATTTCGTAGTCGGTTTTGCATGCGACCGAGGATGCGTTTGATGTCGCGAATCGATTTTAGCAGGTCCTGAATTTCGTATACCGCCATGGGAGCTCCCACGAATTCGCCAATACTATCTTGGCGGCGATTGAGTTCGGCTAGATTGCGTTCGGGAGCGATGAGCCATTGCTCGAGCTGGCGGGCTCCCGCGGCTGTGTTTGTTTTGTTGATTGCTTGAAGTAGGCTACCGTCACGGGTGCCGCGCATCGATTTGAAGATTTCCAGATTGCGGAGCGTTGCCGGATCGATGAGTAGAGTGATTTCGGTGCTGTATTCACGAATTGTAGACAAATTTTCTGGCTTTGCGCGAAGGTTTTCAGTGACGTAGTAGAGGAGGGCTCCAGCGCATCCGAGCGCGGCGTGCTTCTTTTCAATACCGAATCCTTCAAGGTTTATTACCCCTAGGGTGTCCATGACGCTTTGAGCTCCCGAATCGATGTCGAATTGAAAACCGGGCATTTCCGTGACGGAACGGGTGACGAGAAAGTGGATTAGTTCGTCGTGGACGCTGCCGTCGTGGGCTTGAGCTCGCCAACGGTTTTCTTCGCCTTCGATGATAAGCATTTCCGCAGGATCGATGGATGTGAGAACCGGCATGAGGTCGTCGACGCTCTTTCCTTTGGCAATTTGGAATTCGCCGGTCGAGAGGTCGAGCCAAGCTAGGCAAACTCCTTGCGAATCGCTTTCGAATGCTGCGAGGTAGTGGTTTCGACTGGATTCGAGTTGGTTGTCCTCGATAGTCGTGCCCGGCGTTAGTATACGGGTGAGGGCGCGTTTGACGAGTTTGCCGGGTTGGGGCGTTTCGACTTGGTCGCAAATGGCGACCTTTTTTCCGGCTTGAAGGGCTTTGCCTATATATTGCTCGGCTGCGTGGTAGGGAATGCCGGCCATGAAGTAGCCGCTACGTTTGGTTAGCGTGATACCGAGGATTTGAGAACCGAGTTCGGCGTCTTCGTGGAACATCTCATAGAAGTCGCCTAGTCGGAAAAGCAGCAGCGTGTCGGCCGCGAGGCCACGCTTAACCTCGAAGTACTGCTGCATCATGGGGGTGATTTTCTTTTTGTCCATAATCGGAAAGACGCACTTTAATTAGGACGGTAAGCAATCTCGGGCGGATTGGGGTCGCAAGAAAAAAGAGGGCGTAAAGAGAATTGACTAGGCGTTCGCGCTAGGGATGACTCGTACGTATTGAAATGGAGCTATTTTTTCGTGAATATGGGGAGCCCGCTAAACCGCCTTTAATTGTGTTTCATGGATTGCTCGGGTCTTCGCGAAATTGGCAGGCGGCCGGCACGGATTTAGGGCGTTTTTTTCGGGTGTATTGTCTTGATTTGCGAAATCACGGAAAGTCGCCGCATGCGTTTCCGCATTCCTATCGGGCAATGATGAATGATGTATTCCGGTGGATGGACGTACAGGGTTTGGGGTCGAGTCACTTTTTGGGTCATTCCATGGGTGGAAAACTGGCTATGAAAATCGCCTGCGAACGGCCAGAGCGTTTGCGGTCGCTGGTCGTGGTGGATATCGCTCCGAAGAGGTATCCGAATTCTCACGACTCAGAGTACGAAGCGATGCGGCTAATTGATTTGTCGGCTCTTCCATCGCGAATGGCGGCGGATCGTTTTTTGGCCGACGCCGTGCCTGACCGGGGAAAACGGCAGTTTCTATTGACGAATTTGGCGAAACGAGAGGATGGAAATGGGTTTCGCTGGATTGTGAATTTGGACGCGCTAGAAAAGAATCAGCGAGAAATCGAAGAGTCGCCGATTGGACCGGATCACCTGTTCGAGGGGAGAACGTTGTTTATTGTCGGGGGGCGTTCGGATTATTTCGACGAGAGTGATAATTCTTTGGTTGGGCGGAGTTTCCCTAATGCGATTGTGAAAAGAATTGAGGAAAGCGGGCACAATCCGCATTTCGAGTTTCGCGAGGAATTCGTTTCGCTCGTTGCTAAATTCTCCAAACCCACCGAAGGTGGTTGAGTCATGGAATATGCGGTATTGCTAAAGGGACTCTTATTTGTCGCGGCTTTGTTCGACGGGATCTATTTGGGGGTGCTCGTGCACGAGATGGGTCATGCTTTGGTAGCGTTATTGGCGACTCGGCAATCGATTGCGCTTCAAGTTGGGACAGACGATCGAAATGTTCGGTTTTCGGTTGGGAGGCTGACGGCGTTTTTGGGTTTGGCCGGGTTCCGTTATGGAGCAACGCAGTATGATCGAAGTCGAGAGTCGGTTCGAGTTCAACGCTGGGTTATAGCGGGAGGACCGATTGCTTCGTTGTGCGTGACGGTTGGGCTGGGCTTGAGTCTTTGGCGCTTCGAGCCGTGGTCTTGGATTTGGGTGGCCTTGTTTGCCTTCTTCGTAGCGAATTTCAGGATACTAATCGTTTCGCTCTGGCCGATCGAACATCCCTCTCCAGATGGAAGTGGCGCGGTTTGGCTGAGCGATGGCTTGGACTTTTGGCGAGTAGGCAGGCATTAGGGAGCGATGGATGGAGTGTCTATCGAGGCACGGCGCGAGTGCCGGCCAAACAGTTTGAGTGTTTTAGTATTCGATTAGGGAATCGAGGGGGACTGTGAAGAGTGCTCGGTCCTCGTTTGCGATTAGGAGCTCCTCAGGCGATGCCCAACAGATGGCTTCGCATTGTCCAGCTTGGATTGAAAGCATTTTTCCGGGCCCGTCGAGGAAGTTGTCGGATTGGTTAGGACGGGTAAAAACCCAAATGCTTCGGTTTGTGAGGATGGCTAATTGGAGGCCGTCGGGGGAGGCTTCGGCGGCGGTAACTCGCGGGCCGATGTCGAATTGTCCGATTTGCACGGGGTGATTTATTTGGTTGGATTCGAGGTTTTCGAATCGGTAGAGGCGTGTGATTGTTTCTCCGAGGCTTTTGGAGAGAATGTGGAGGTGCCCATTTGCCCAGAAGAGAGCTTCGCAATCGTAAATCCGTTTCGCTGGGGGAAATTCAGTTTGCTCGGAATACGCGAATCGATAAGCGGCCGATTTGCCGACTGAACGAGTCGTGGTATCAAGGGGTTCTGTTATCTCATAGATGGTTAGGTCGCGGCGGTTGTTCTCGAAATTGCCGAAGTCGCCGATGTAGAGATTCCCGGAATTGTCGGTAGTAATATCTTCCCAATCTACGTTAGGC
>Ga0233432_10002181_pt1 | contig 18306 bp, 17 predicted proteins | sample SI_122_August201_6_FD_179870 | JGI IMG/M metagenome (GOLD analysis project Ga0233432, IMG submission 179870) | Seawater microbial communities from Saanich Inlet, British Columbia, Canada - SI_122_August2016_10_MG | ecosystem: Environmental > Aquatic > Marine > Inlet | place: Canada: British... | reverse complement strand
TCCTCTGCATCTTCCATGAGGTCATCCAATGCATCGTCACTTTGATTTGTATTTTCGCTGCTTCCTTCATCAGTATTATCAATGAGGCTATCCAGTGGATCAGCTCCATCGCTTTCAATATCCTTGTCGGAGCCTTCTATGGTATCATCTAAAGCTTCAGAGTTTAGGCTATCTTCACTGTTCTTTTCTTCAATAGATTCTGGTTGAAGTTCTTCTTCAATTTTAACCGTTGCAGGTGGAGCATTCGGGTCAACAGCAATGGTATTGATTTCATCTTCGCTCATTTCATCGATTGATTTTTGTTCTAATAAACTAGCGAAATCATCGTCCTCCTCTTCGTCTTCTGTTTCAGGTGAACTGACTTTAGGGGAGTGATTAGCTGCTGCTTCAGAAATTAATTCATCAAAACCAGAACTTTCTTCAACATGTTGAATAGGCTCTTCTTCTATTGAGTTTTCATCTGAAGAATCACCATCTAAATTAATGGCTGAAATTTCTTCGGAACTCATTTCATCTACTGATTTTTGTTCTAATAAACTGGCAAAATCATCGTCGTCAGAAACATCTTCTGCGCCAACGGGAGTTTCTTCTTCTTTTTGCACGTCTCCATTTAAAAAGGTAAGGCGTTTTGAAATAACTTCAGTTAAACATTTTAGGTTCTCTTCATCTCTTGTGCTTAAATGTTTTTCGAGTCCAGGTAGTTGGCTATCGAACTCTTCATCAAACAGGTTTTTATATTTATTTAATATTTCTACGCACTGTTCAACAGTCCCAGTGAAACCATTTGCATCTGCACCCGATAAGATTTTATCTTTGTCAGAACTGATGCGTTTATTAGCACCCTGAATGAGTTTTTTTAAAGACTGTTTTGGCATAATTTTTTTTAAAAGTTAAATTCTAACGCATCGATAAAATGATCAAAGAGCAGTTTATCTCTCTCTCCATGAATTGCAAGAACATCAAAGCGACATTCTCCATCGTATTTATTTACTTGAAGATAAGACTTAGCTGCTTTAAAGAGTTTTCTCTGTTTTGAAGGTGAGACCTGTTCTTCCGGAAAGTATTGTTTGATACTTTTTAAGTATTTTACTTCAACAAAAACTAAGGTACCGTTGTCCTTGCTTATTATATCAATTTCCCCACTAGGAATTCTATAATTTTGCTCAATGATCTTATGCTTGTGGGCTCGCAAGTAATTTGCTGCAATAGCCTCAGCTTGATCTCCCGTCACTTGATTACAAGAAAGAACATTGGATGAATCAAAATATTGAGGTGAATAAAAAAATGCATTATTTAGTTGATCCTAAATAATGCATTTTTTAAGTTTTAAGTTGTATTTTAGCTTTCGCTATATTTCTTTTGAGTCACTTTTTGAGCAATGCGTGTTGCTTTACCAACGCGATCGCGTAGATAGAAAAGTTTTGCTCTTTTTACTTTACCAACGCGTTCTAAGATAATTTTAGTAACATTAGGAGATTCTACAGGAAAAGTTCTTTCGACACCATGATTTTGAGTCAATTTTCTCACAGTAAAAGATTTGCTCATGCCATCACCATGACGTGAGATACATGTTCCTTTGAAGATTTGAATTCTTTCTTTACCACCTTCTTCAATTTTGCAGTGAACAGCAATCGTGTCTCCAGCTTTGAATTGTGGAAACTCAGCTTTAATTTTTGTTTTTTCGTAATCGAGTACTGCTTGCTTTTTCATGTTTAAATATTCCTATTGAGTAACTAATTGCTCAGTGTGATTTTTTTTTAATAGGTCTGGCCTTTTGTGTTCTGTTATTTTATGAGATGATTCTGCGCGCCAAGATTCAATGGCTGCATGATTACCAGATAGAAGGACATCGGGAACGTCTAAGCCTCTAAATGATTGTGGGCGAGTGTATTGCGGGTGTTCAATTCCTGGAGTAGCTGTAGAGAATGATTCACATATAGTTGAATCATAACTGCCCAGAGTTCCTTTGATAAGTCTGCAACTCGCATCGGCAATAGATAATGCCGCGAGTTCGCCGCCTGTTAGAATATAGTCTCCTAAAGATATTTCTTCAGGCTGAATAAGTTCTTTAACGCGTTCATCAATACCTTCGTATCTTCCACAAATGAAAATTATGTGTTCTTCATTTGAAAGTAGTTCGGCGTCTTTTTGGTTGAATGTTTTTCCCCCTGGAACCGTGATGAAAGTTCTTGTTTTGTCAGTTTTTTCAATACTTTCATAAGCTTTTACGACTGGCTCTGCTTTTATAACCATTCCTGGCCCACCACCGTAGGGAGTGTCATCTACACCTGCGTAGTTGTCTGTGCAAAAGTCACGTGGGTTGACTGTTTCGAATTTGATAATACCTTTATCTATTCCTCTCCCAATAACACCAGTCTTCATAACAGAATGGCACATCTCGGGAAAAAGAGTGATAAAGCTTATTTTCATGCGGGTTGTACTGTTTTCTTGTGACGTTTAACGATTTGTTTTACAGTAGGTGACATTTGTGCGCCAACTGACGTCCAGTATTCTACACGTTCTAAGTTAACTTTTTCCTTATTTTCGTTTTCAGCATGTGGATTATACCAGCCAAGAACTTCAATAGATTGACCATCTCTGGCTTTTTTTGTGTCTGTAACTACGACTCGATACTGAGCGTAATTTTTACGTCCTCGTCTTTGTAGGCGTAATTTTACTGACATATTGTTATTCTCCGAAATAAATGGCTGCGTATGCTAAAGTCTGATCTAATTCATCAAGCGATTGCTGTATCATAGGTATCGTGTCTTGACGAAAGTTATGATTTTTTTTTAACCAATTGATTTATTGATAGTTAAGTGAATCAATTTCACCAGTCAGTTGTAGTTTAAGAAGTCTAGCGCGAATGTCATCGTATTCTTTCATGAGCATCATTTTCTCGAGTTCTTTTGGGTGTTTTTGGCCGACACTGATCATTTCCATCATACCTGACCCTTTTCTTGAATCAAAATGTTCTTTAAAAACTTTGTAAAAAAGTTTTGAGCAATCATCTAGATTTACATGGTTTAGATTTTCTGTCTCGCAAAAGGATTCGATGGCATCTTTAAATTTCCCGTCTTTGACATATTCGCTGATTGCATCTTCCCAGTCAATAGTTTTATCATTTTGTTCGATTAATTTTTTTTGTTTGACTTTAACGAGTTTATGAAAAAAATCTTCTAGGGCAGGTTTGAAATATTTCTCAACGCAGTGATCAATGATATTTTGGTTGTTTTGAAAAAAATCATCAATGATGCGTTTTTTATACCAGTTGGGTTTGGTTTGTAAATCTAGGATGAATTTTCTTAGTGCGCAATTATCAGCTATGGAATCAATATTTATTTTGGCACATTCATCGTCAATAATTTTCTTAGTTTGCAGAAAATCTTGTTTATTGGACTCATGCCAATGCTTGTAAATGTTATTTTCTAAACTCAAGTTTGATAAACTTTATTTTTGGCAGATATTTCTGCATTTAAAGTATGGTATAAAAAAAGGGGACACGAATGCCCCCTTTTTAGGTAACTCTTTTTTAATGCAATTATTAAGAAAAATATTCTTTTAAACCTTCACCAGTAGGTTTCATTGATTTTTCACCTTCTTTCCAGTTAGCAGGACAGACTTCGCCATTTTTTTCAAAAAATTGAAGCGAATCAACCATTCTTAATGCTTCGTCAATATTTCTTCCAAGAGGTAAATCGTTGATAACTTGGTGTCTTACGAGACCTTCTTTGTCGATTAAAAATAATCCACGGTAAGCAATACCTGCGCCTTCAACGAGAACATCGTAATCAGCAGCAATAGTTTTGTTTAAATCGGCAACAAGTGGGTAGGTAACGCCTTCGATTCCACCTTGACTTTTTGGTGTATTAACCCAAGCAAGGTGAGAAAAGTGTGAGTCAACAGAGACACCGATTACTTGTGTTCCTTTCTTTTCAAATTCGCCTAGGGCTGCTTGAAAAGCGTGAAGTTCTGTTGGACATACGAAAGTAAAATCCAATGGGTAAAAGAAAAGCACAACGTATTTGCCTTTGAAATCAGAAAGAGAAAAATCAGCTTTGATTTCTCCTCCGACAACTGCATTTGCTTTAAAATCTGGGGCTTGTCTTCCAACTAGTACAGCCATAAGTTTCTCCTTTTAGAGTTTTAAAAATTTGATAAAATTAAGCCTGTTATGTAAGTGAACCCTTTAAAATGTCAATGATGATATTCTTTAAATCATCAAATTGATACACACCTTTAAATTTCGGGTATTCCGAAAGAATATTAACTGGTGCCCTGAAAAAACAGCTGTGGTCCGCATCTTCGATCATGCCTACATCGTTATAAGAATCTCCACAGGCAAAAGTGGTGAAGTTTAATTGTTTAAATGCATTTACAGCTTTGCGTTTGTGGTCTTGAACGCGGATTGAATAATTTTCGATCATGTCATTCTCAATAATTAAGTTATGACAAAAAAGTGTGGGACGTTCTAACTTGTCCATTAATGGATCTGCAAATTCATAAAAAGTGTCTGAAAGAATAACAAATTGACACTGTGTCTTGAGCCATCTAAGAAAATCTAATGCACCTTCAACGGGTTCTATCTTATTGATCACATCTTTAATTTGAGTTAAGCTGATATTATTGTCTTTGAGTATTTTTAGGCGATGCGTCATAAGTTCATCGTAATTTGCAATATCTTTTGTTGTTAAAGATAATTCTTCTATGCCGGTGATTTTAGAAACATTGATCCATATTTCAGGTAAAAAAACGCCTTCTAGGTCAAAACAAGCTACTAGCATGAGAATACTTCGTCAAATTTAGTGTAAAAATTATTCAACTCAGTTTCGTGTAAACAATTAATCCCAGCTGCTTTTGCTCGTCCACCTCCATTTGGAAAAAGGTTTGCGAGAGTATCAGCTTTATAAGGTCGGTTTAGTGGCGAGCGAATACTAATTCTAAAGCCAGATTCATTTTTAAGTTGAGTAAAAATAGCATGAGCACGGTCTGGGTTTGCATGTACGAGATCATTGCTGTAAATACCAGACATACGTGCACTAGATGGATGGTCCGGCAAAAGTAAACAATCTCCAACTGAGCTAGAATGGATTTTTTTTGTTGTTTGCATTTGTTGTGCATCATCAATCATTTGTTTTTTAATTTTAGCAAAGACTTCAGAATGTTTAGCAAATTCAAATGGAGAATCAAATTTTAGTAAATCGAGATAAACCATTTTGGGTTCTACTGCCAAGTCGCTTAGTTTTTCCCCATAGCCATTATAATTAATTGTTTCGCCAATATCTTTAAGAATAGCTAGTTCTTCTGAGCTTAAATTTTCACCCATCAGTTCTGCTTCAGAGTGTAGATTGTCACCATAAGCCCCTGCAATTGCGTAGGCTCTTTGAGCTCCAGATAAATGATGGTCTACAAGGATAGAAGTGCACACTTTTGGTGAGGTGTCAATATTAGCATCTAGTAAGTCTATTTTAGGGATGGTTCCAGACTGGTGATGATCAAACCATGTTATTTGATTATTATTTTTAAGGCACGTATTTAGATCGGATAGATTTTTTTCCATCGATATATCTAAAACTGTCACGGTAGAATTTTTTATTTCAACCAAATGGCGAAGTAATCCAATATCGCGTTTGGTACCTGTAAATAAAGTGCTAACTTTAGGGTTAGACTTTCTTAACTGCGCTAGAGCGAAAATTCCGTCTGCGTCACCATTAAAAACATCACAGTGCACTCAATCAGTGTATTTTGAATTAAAACTGTGAGCTTCAAATCCCTCTTGAACATGCAGTGAAGTTAAATCGCCACCTTGAACCCCTTTTTCTGAAACGGGAACACCCATTGCATGAAAACCATTGTCGACGTAAACGACAGAACCTGTAATAGCAGATGAGAGATTTGAACATAAAAAGGCGACAGTATTGCCAACTTCAGATGCTTTTAATATTTTAGCTAGGGGCTGGTTTCGAGTTGAGTAGTCGAGAATTCTTTCAATAAACCCAATTGCTTTTGCTGCTCTAGATCCCAGTGGTCCCGCTGAAATTGTATTGACTCTTATGCCCCAAGCCCTACCGCATTCATAAGCCAAGACTTTTGTGTCCGAATCTAGTGCCGCTTTAGCTGTGGACATGCCTCCACCATAACCTGGAATGCATTTTTCTCCTGCTAAGTAGGTTAAGGAAACGATTGAGCCTCCGGAGTTCATGATCGGTCCAAAGTGTTGGCACATACTGACTTTAGAAAAAGAAGAAGCTGATAAAGCAGCTAAATAACCATTTCGACTGGTTTGTAACAATGGTTTTTTTACATCAGGTCCATTGGCTAGACTGTGAATTAAGAAATCTAGTTTATTGCCACCGAGTTCTTTTTTCAAAACTTCTGATGTTTCTTTAATACTATAATTTTCAAATACTTTGTAGCGTTTATCTTCTTTTATTTCTTCTGGAATTTCATCGGCATTATCAAAAACACCATCAAAAGGAAGGATTTTTTTAAATTTCATCTTTGAGCCGTCTTCATAGGTCATCGATTCATCAAACTTTCCTTTTTCTAATGATTTTGTAAAAAGGTTGAAAACAGGTGGCCAAGTTCCTACATAAATTTCGGCTCCTGCACTGTAGAGAGCCTTTGCTATAGCAAAGCCAAAACCTTGATCATCTGCAATTCCAGCAATGAAAGCCGTCTTACCTTTTAAATCTATTGAAAGCATGTAAAAATAAACATAGAAGAAATTTTAGCTAAATTTTGCTATAAATGTCTATTTGACAAGTATTGAGATCATTATTTTTTGTATAAGTTCATTATCTTGTTTAAATGAAGGGTTCATTATTCTGCATATTCTTATTACGCGCTCGTAGCTCATCAGGATAGAGCGCAGCTTTCCTAAAGCTGAGGTAGCAGGTTCGAGTCCTGCCGAGCGCATATTTAATTTGAGTATTCACTAAATTTTGGTTTGTTTTTATAAAATAAATCATATTATGTTATGCGTGAAATTTAAATAAATTTATTAAGATTATATAGGAGTTATTGATGAAATTTTTTAACAGCTTTGCCATTTTATGTATTCTTAGCTTGAGTACGCTTAATGCTGCTCCTAAAACTTATATGGAAGTTGCGAATAATTGGAAAGTTTATGTTGATAACGTCAGTAAAAAAATCAGTGCCAAGGGGATGTTGCCTTATGAAGAGCAATTAAATAAAGTATTATTACAACAATTAGCACCCATTAGTGATGCATTACAAAAATATAAAAATGGCAAAAAGGAAGAGAAACTACAGATTCTTCAATTAACTCAACAGAATATTCAATCACTCACCATAATAGAAAACGAAATTAAAAGAGCAGAAAACATACGCCTTCTATTTGCAAAAGTAAAAAAGGCTAGGGAAGTAGAGAATTATAAAGCAATTGAAGAATTGCAGGATATAAGTATTAAAATTAGACAAACCCAATTGGAAATAGCAAAATTGAACAAAAGCTATATAGATATCTATAAAACATTAAACTTGCAAAGCCAGCAAGCCATTGATGCAAATAAAAATAAATCAAAAGAAAAATAGTAAACTGATTAAAACTATTCAAAGCCTTAAGTTTATTTAATTCCATGTTAGCTTTTGAAGTATTAAAAAAAGGTGTTTTAGCTTTAGCACTTGGAGCTATAGCTGTATTTTTTGCTCGATCGATAGCCCCACCAACGGCCAAACCTTTAAGAAGTCAGCAATCTATTCATTCTGAAAAACCTATTGCAATATATCTTCAAGCGGATGAAAAAAATAATATAGAGGTTTTTCAAGAAGTAGCGTCTTCGATTGTTTATATTTCATCTGTGCAGTTTAAAAGAGATTTTTTTTCACTGAATGTATATGAAATCCCACAGGGAACCGGTACTGGTTTTGTTTGGGATGATAAGGGACATATTGTCACAAACTATCATGTGATTGGTGATGCAAATAGAGTTGAAGTAACTTTGAGAAATCAAAAACAATATGTAGCAAAATTTGTGGGAGGTGATCCTGACAAAGACTTGGCTGTTTTGAAAATTGAAGCCCCAATTGAAGAATTAAAAGCAATTGAACCATTACAAAATGAACCACTGCTGGTAGGTCAGAAAGCTATAGCCATAGGGAATCCATTTGGATTAGACCACACGATGACTGTAGGTATAATTAGCGCACTTGATAGGGAAATAGAATCCCTGACAGGTAGGAAAATAACAGGTGTTATACAAACAGATGCTGCTATTAATCCTGGTAATTCAGGTGGTCCACTTCTAAACGGCAATGGGAAAATGATTGGTGTAAATACACAGATTTTATCAAAGTCTGGTTCAAGTTCTGGTATAGGCTTTGCGATTCCGATTAATGTTGTGCAAAAGGTTGTTCCTCAATTAATAAAATATGGTAAAGTGCGCAAGATAGGTCTAGCTGGGGTGACTTTATTTCCAGAATATTATCGCAGAAGATTGGCTTTGGAAAAAGGAGTCATGGTTTATCAAATTAGAAATGGAAGTTCAGCATCGAAAGCAGGTATAAAGGGGGTTAGGCAAGGCAGATATGGCCGATTTACTGTTGGGGATGTGATTGTAGGATTGGAAGGACAAGAAGTGTATCGTTTAAATGACATTGCTGATATCCTTGATAAATACGAAAGTGGGCAAACTGTGAAAGTTAGAATTTCTCGCGATAAGCGCTTAATAGATTATGATGTCAAATTGGAAATTATTGATTAGATGAAGTATATATATTTTGGATCAGATAATTTCTCGCTTCATATTTTAGAGGGAATCTATGCCATTAAACCACCTGTAGCGATTGTGACTCAGCCAGACAGAGCGAATGGACGAAAACAAAAAATAAAGCCTGGGCCATTAGCAACATTTGCAATTGATAAAGATATTCCTCTTATTCAGCCAGAAAATTTTAAAAATGAAGAAGCCGTTGAAAGTGTTTTGAAATACGGAGCAGAATTATTTATTGTGGTGAGTTTTGGACAAATATTACCCCAATCACTATTAGATAGGTCACCACCAATTATAAATGGACACGCATCATTACTACCCTCGTTAAGAGGGGCTTCGCCTATTCAAAGTTCTATTATGCAAGGTTTCGATAAAACAGGAATGTCGGTAATGCATATTGTGAAGGCACTTGATGCTGGACCAGTGATTGAAAAAAACGAAGTCAAAATTTTGAAAGAAGATAACGGGGGGACACTGACGCGTAAACTTGAAGTCGTGGGTATAGAACAACTGAGTCGTTTGATTAGCAGTGCTCAAATACCTGTGGGAGAAGAGCAAAAGCACGAAGACGCAACATATTGTCATAAGATAATGAAAGAGGATATGCGTTTAAAATATGAAAGCGAAACCAGTGAAGAACTATCTTTGCAGATACGTGCATTATCTCCTAGTTTTGGTGCTTATGTTATACTGACTACGAGTAAAGGAGAACTAAGGGTTAAAATTTTTGAGACTGAAAACGTAGAATTTAGAGGAAAAGAAAATGCTTTTTTTCAAGAAGAAAAAAAAATATTTTTAAATGGAATGGGAAAAAGCAAAACACTGCAGATAACAAAGCTTCAACCGCAAGGGAAAAATATGATGGATGCGGTTTCTTTTTTAAACGGTTGGAATATGCAATTCAAAGGTGAGCTTGTAACCCCTTAAGTGCTTAAATAGAGCGCTATTGAAATGAGAATTGACGTAGAAAAAAAAATTGACTCAATTTTTTCAAATTCAGGGCCATTAGCAGAAAAATTTAAAACTTATCAAATTCGCGAAGGGCAAGTTCAAATGGCGAAAGCCATTGCGGATAGTCATTTAAAAAAAGAACACCTCATTGTAGAAGCTGGGACGGGGACGGGAAAAAGTTTCGCTTATTTGATACCATCCTTGCTTTTGAAAAACAAAAGATACCCAATCGTAGTGAGTACTGGTACGATTGCCTTACAAGAGCAATTGCTAGAGAAAGACATCCCACAATTGGTGCAAATTTTAAACTATCCGATAAAAGCAATTTTAGCTAAGGGTCGTTCTAACTACATTTGTGAGCACCGTTTTAATAGAGCTAAGTCAGACCTTAATAATATAGCTGAAGATACTACTGATTTGGAAACTCTTGAAAAGCTAAAAGGTCTAATTGGGAAAAGTACTTTTTCTAAGTCTAACCTTCCCGGTCCATTGTCACACACAGCATGGACTCAAATTTGTAGTGAAACAGGATTGTGTGGGCAAGGTAAATGTAAGGAAACACCATGTAGTTTTGTAAGAGCAAGGCAAGAAATGGTTGGTGCTGATATTATCGTCGTAAACCATAGTCTTTTATTTGTGCATTTGCAACTCATGGCTGCTGGTGTTTCACTGCTGCCAAAATTTGAAAATTTAATTTTAGATGAAGCTCACCACTGTCCCGACGTTGCATCAGAACAATTTGGTGTTCAGTTTAGTAATTCACGAATAAAATTCTTCTTAGATCGATTGTATAATTTTCACAAAAATAAAGGCTTTTTGGCTAAGGTTAAACCCAGGCCAGTAGTGATTATTGATAAAGTGAATCGCGTAAGAGATGAGTCATATCAATTCTTTGAATCGCTTAGGAATTGGTATGAAAATGAAGGGCCAGAAAATGGTCGATTAAGTAAAAGGGTCAGTTTTGAAATAGCCCTTTTGCAAAGTTTAAAAGAACTAAGCGGCATACTTTCAAATTGGGCAGGATCTTCTGAAAACCAAGATGAGGAGCGTGAATTTCGTTACTATGCAGAAAGCGCATTGAATTTTCATATGGAGATGAAAGCATTCATAGAAATGCAAATTAATGATGCGGCTTATTGGGTTGAACTAGGAAGAGAAGGTCGTTATGAACAGCAATGTAGCGCGCGAATAGCGTATATTGATATATCGTCGCGATTAAAAGAACTGACGGTTGATAAGTTTGAAACAATTGTTATGACAAGTGCTACACTAGCAACAGGTGGTGTTTCTTTTGAGTATTATAAAAAAAGAATGGGCCTGGATGATAGCGTAAGGGCATTAATTGTTCCATCGCCATTTAATTTTATCGAACAGGTCGGTTTGATGAGTTTTAAAAAGATATCATTGCCTAATAGCAACACTTGGGAAAAAGACATTATTAAATTCACAATGGCCTGTATTAATTTGACTAAGGGTGGGGTATTTATTTTGGTAACAAGTTATGCCTTGTTGAATAAAATTCATCACGCTTTGTTGCAAGAGACAAAATATAAAATTTTGGCACAAGGACTAAGCGGCAGTAGAGAGCAGTTGATTAGCCAATTTTGTGCGAATGGGAATGCCATCTTAATTGGTAATCAAACGTTTTGGGAAGGGATAGATATACCAGGAAAAGCACTGCGAAATGTGATAATTCCAAGATTGCCATTTGAAGTGCCTACGCATCCATTACAAGAAGCTAGGGTTGAGTATTTAACGCGTAAAGGAAAAGATCCTTTTAAAGAAATTGCTCTGCCTCATGCTATTATGCGTTTGAAACAAGGATTTGGGCGGTTAGTGAGAAGAACATCTGACATGGGATTGGTTTGTATATTAGATTCTAGGTTGCACAAAAAAAATTATGGCAAATTTTTTTTAGAAGCATTGCCATTGTGTAATCAATTTGTAGATTCTGCGCCAAATGAAAGCTTTTTAAAAAAATTAGAGAAGTATATAGCATCAAATGAGTAGTGATAACTTAAATATTGTTCTTTATGAACCCCAAATTCCTCAAAATACAGGTAATATTGGAAGATTATGTGTCGGATTGAAAGCACATTTGCATTTGGTAAAACCTTATGGATTTGAGCTCAGTGAAAAAAAAGTCCGTAGGGCGGGATTAGATTACTGGCCTCACTTAAAATTATCTGAATATGATTTCTGGGAACCAAAGCTGGAAAGAACTTTTTTATTCAGTAAAAATGCTACAAAAAGTATATTTGATATAGAATTTGAAAAAGGTGATTGGTTAGTTTTTGGTGCTGAAACAACGGGTTTGCCTAGTTCAATGATGGAAAACCATGCTGAAAAAATGGTTACTTTACCAATGTATGGTTCGATAAGATCTCATAATTTAGCAAATTCGGTATCGGCTGCTGCTTATTTGGCATTGAAATCGATGCATGATAAAGGTGTGGATTTAACATAATTCACCTTTTGATTTAGGATTGAATTATTAATCTTTGGATAGTTTTAATATAAAAACATAAGAAGTGTGAGTTTAATTACAAAACATATCGTTAACCCATTGTTTTGTAACCATTTAGATACTATAATTTAATCTTGACCAAGCGTTTGTAAACCTAAACTCCAAGGAATGGAGCCTCTTTTAACTTATAGGGTGAATTAATTGTTCACAGCAAAATCCGTATGGGGGATTGATATTGGCGATAGCTGCATAAAAGCAGTTAGACTGTCTGCAGGTGAAGAGAGTATAACCGTAGAAGACTTTGATTATGTTGAGTTAGATGCGGAACTAAAGAAAAAAGAGGGTTTTATTAGTGTAATTTCAGATGCTATAGAAACAATTTCTGCAAGAAAAGATTTTACGAAAACTGAGGTTTGCATTTCTATTTCAGCTAAAAGTGTCAATAGCCGTTTTATTTCAATAGAATCTGAATTGAAACCAAAGGAAATGCTAGAAGAGGTTAAGTCTGAGGCTGAAAAACAAATACCTTTCCCACTAGAGGATGTTGAATGGGGATATCATCAATTTCCAGACAGAGATGATCAAGGGCAAGTTGCATTATTTGCTGTTAGATCAGAACATATTACTGAAATATTAGGAGTCATAGATAATGCTGGCTTAAAAGTTCGCGGAGTCCAAGTTCCCGGTGTTGCTTTGTATAATTTTATATCTGCTATTTCTGATGTTGAGCAGCATATGGTTGTATTGGATTTTGGTGAAAAAACGACTGATTTGTTGATTATGCATAATAATGCTTTTTGGTTGAGAAGTTTGCCACTATCAGGTAGTCAAATTACAGAATTACTTGAGAAAAAATTTAGAATAACGACAAAAGAAGCGAATACGCTTAAGCACGAAATGGAAAAAAGTAATCAACAAGAAAAGCTTTTCCGTGTCATCGAACCGAAGTTAAAGGAACTTGTTATTGAAATAAAGCGTTCATTGAATTTTAGAAAAACTCAAGTTGAAGAATTGAAGCCTACAAACTTTTTAGCTTTTGGCGGTTCTTCACAGTTGCCTGGGGCCGCAGCATATTTTTCAAAGAACTTGAAACTTGATGATTTTAAAGTTGATTTTAGTGCTTTAGATTTTGATGAATGTGATGGCTCAGAAGAAATTACTAAAAATATTGCTTCCTATGGGGTTGCTTTTGGGTTGGCTCTTCAAGGCATAGGTCCAACTGAAGTTAGTTTGAATTTAATTCCAAAGAAATACCTTTTAGATAAGCTTTTAAAGGCTAAAAGACTAACGGCGATTGTTGCGAATGCACTCTTTTTACTAATGGTGGTGATGATTTATATCGCGGGTGGCAGTGTAACTGAAAGCCTTAATGAGGGGTTGAAATCTATACAGGACAAAAGATCAAAGATTCAACAGAATATTTCTAAGTATGATGGCCTAAAGAATGGTTTATTGCCAACTAAGGCTAATTTGGAGTACTTTCTAAAAGTTCAGAAGGGTAATAAGTATATCGCCAAAATCTATAATGAAGTATGTCGTTTGATGAATAAAACTAAAGCGGTTTATTTGGTTAGTTTTAAAATTGATAATCTTGAAAGTGTTCAACTAATGGAGGTTATTGATATCCTAAAATACAATAAAGATCAGCTCAAGGCGCCTTATGGGGATAGTGAGATAGAAGTATATCTATCTTATATAGGCGAGAATGCTACTGTGAATAGAGAGTTCTATAATGAACTTTTGAAGAGTCCTATGTTTAAAATAAGAGATGGTATGGAAGTGCCAGTTCCTGATGGAGGCACAAAAAATTATAGTTGGGAATACACACCTAAAATTAGCACAGCAATTGTAGACCCTTTTGCTTCTATTGAAGAAGTCCTGGCAATGAGAAAGGAAAAGGGCTGGGAGATTATAGAAGGAAAACCTGTCGTGAGGAATTATGAAATGGATCAACAAGTATTGATCATTTCAGTTAACAAAGCCTATCTTTATGGTTTGATGATGGAGGAGGCAAAGTAATGGCTCTTCTGAAAACCCATTGGTTTGCTGCGGCAAATTTATTGGTAGCTCTTTTGGTTTATTTGTTTTATTTATTTTCAGTTTCTGGAATAGCTGGGGAAAATAAGAAAATCGCGGCTCAAATTGAGAATGAAATTAATACTATTGGTGCGTTAAAATTTCGAAACCCGACAGAAGCATGGTATAAAATTGTTAGCGAAAGTGAGCTAAATTTAAAGGGGCAGGCTGATAAAATCCAATCTTCTTTCATTCGAGCAGATAGCCCAATAGAGAAATTCTTCAATATAAATGGCAGTGGAATTGGAGTTAAAATACCAGATGCTCAAGATAGACCGCAATTTAAAGCTGTTATGGCGAAAAAATGGGACGAGTTGTTGCTGGAGTTTTCTAATGATTCAAAAGAACTAAAAGAGCTTAAGAGGCAAGACAGTGCTGTTGAAGGTGAGGTTAAGGAAGAAGAGAGGATTAAGTTAAGGCTTACATCCCGTTCTGTATTGCAGAGATTAGAACCAAATTGGCTCAGGTCTTCAATGACGCCTAGATTGGATTCAGAAATTTCGATTTCTCAAAAAAGGTTTTGGATTATAAAAAGTATATGTGAAATATTACGTCAAAACGGTGTAGTGAATCTATCTTCTTTGGAGATAAAAAATGTAAAAGAAGACTCTTCTTATGCCCATAATGGCAAACCCTTTTGGGTGGTTAGGGATTTGAAGTTGAATTTATTAATTGAAGATGTAAAAGTTCCTAATTTAATGAAGGCATTTTTTGAAAATGATAAACTTTTTACAGTTGTCGGTTTAAACCAAACTAATAAAGTTGCAATGCCAGTAGGGGTTAAGTCAAATGCTATTTTCATATCTTTTGAGAAACCATATTTAGTAAGTTTAGAGCTAAGCTTACGCCATTACGATTACCGTACAGAAGGTGGGGAAGTATTTGTAAAGCCCAGTGCCGTTGTTCCGGTAACCAATTCTCGAAGTCGCGGGCGGGGCAGGCGATAATGTCTAATCTCAAAAAAAACCTAATAATCCACGGTGATAAAATTCTTTGTGGTTTATTTTTATTGTACGCCATATGGGAAATCATATGTAGTATTTTGCAACTGAGTATTGCTCCAGAAGTTGTATCTAAAGCTGATGAAGCAGTTCGGGTTGTCGATAAATATAAAGCACCAGCACCTCCAGTAGTGGTTAAAGAATGGGTGAAGTCTAATCAGGTATTAAATCAATGGGAGCTTGGTGAGAATAAAGATCAGCGTTCAATTTTTTATAAAATTGATAAAATAGATGTAGATCTTAAAAATAGGCAATACAATAAAATGTTAAGCGATCATCGTGATGCAGGGCATGTTATGTTTTTGCTTCCAGGTGAAGATGGTAAAAAGAAATGTATTTTCCCAGGTTGCCCGCATTCAGAAGACCCACCGAAAGTTTTTGTTGGTTTATGCGAAGATTTTCGTGTTGAAGAAACATCTGTGATGACAATATTGTTGAAATGGGAGCAACCAACAGTGATAAAACGCGCAACAGTTAATTACTGTTTACTGGAAAAGCGTATGCCTTCAAAAGATAAGGAATGGCAATCAGTTAAAGATAAAGATGGTGAGACTTTAAAAATTTATGGTGCTCAAAAAAATGCTATAAATAATATTGAAAATGGAACTGGAAATGATGAACAAGTGGCTCTTGAAGAAGGTGGTGGATTTATGGGCTTATTGAATAATGATCCAGTTGAAAATAGTGGTCTTACAGAAGGGGTTGTTTCGCAAGAGCCTTTATCTTTTTCATATTATGATTTTAATTTAAAAGCAGGAGAAAAATACGAATATAGAGTTAAGGTAATGGCTTTAGATATAAAATCTAAAGAAATTGTTGAAGGTGCTTGGTCTCCTAATTTAGTTGCAGTTACACAAGAGGATAAAGGGATTACCTTTGAAAGGTACATTCCCGGGTTGCGTGATAAAAAAGGCGAATTTAAAAAAGACAGAGATGGCAAAATCACATCTCCTGATAAAGTTTACATCATGATTTCCAAACAATACTCGTCACCCTGGTCAACTAAAAAATACTTTATTTATCATAAGCAAAGAATAGATGTTCCTGGAAGTATTGGCGGTAATGTTTCAAATTACCGCATTAAAACTGAATTAGGGGAGTCTGTTTATTACGATACTAAGTCTCGTGTGAGAAAATTTATGTATATAGGTGGACCTAAACTAGATGGAAGTGTCTATAGCGATGCAGATATAAAAAGTAGAGACAAAAAGAAATGGAAAGATTATAAGATTAAAAGAGATTTTAATACTGATTGGTATTGTGAAAATGTTGAAGAAGTTGTGGAAGTATTAAAAGTCATTGAACAATACCCTGGTGATGATGGCGAAATGAAATCACGAACTATAGAAAAGAAAAAATACCGTTATTTTTTAAATGTGAATGACAAAAAAACAAAGAAAAAAGAGACGTTTGAATTGAAAAGAGATCGATATGATAGGAGCTTGATTTCTAATAGCAAATGAGTAAAAACTTTTTATATTTATTCCTGATAGTTTTCTCGACAAGCTTTCCTGCTTTAAGCGGAGAAGATGAAAGTACAGATTCTATTAATGATGTGCTCAATTTTTCTAATTCAAGCTTGGATTCTAGTTCAAGAAATCGAGGTCGCAGGGGAAGTGAAAGAACTAAAATAGAAATAGAAAAGGTCGAAGGGGACCAAAGTGCTTTAATTAAAGCTTCTAGTGACGAGAAACCTGTGTCTGTAGAAGTTGAGGACAAAAATATAGCAGAAGCAGCAGCGGTTGAAGATGATTCAATTGACTTAAAAAATGAAGATAAAATAGTTGATGCTGAAGTTGCTGTAGAAAACACTCAGGTTGTTGAGGGAAAGCAAACGTCAGAAGTAAAAAAAGGATTTTTCAATTTCTTTAAATCAAAACTTAAAAGAAACCGAAGTGATGATGGTCAAATTAAAAAAACTGAAGAGTTAGCTAATATTGATATAAAAACTAATTCGGGTGGAAATGTAGAAGAGATACCAGATGCTGTTGTCGAAGTAAAAACGGTAGAACAAATTAACAATTCGGATTTATTGGATCAAATTGCAAAACAGAAAGAAATTATTGATCAAACAAAAAGCGTAAAGGGCCAAGCAGCTTTCAGTGAAGGTATGGTGGAGTATAAGAAATTTCATTTTGAAGAAGCGTTACAATTTTTTAGACAAGCTTTTGTTTATTTACCTGAAGATAAAAAAGTAAAAAAATATATTAAATTGTGTTCTCAGCAATTGGGAATGAGCCAATCAAACTCAATCAAAATGAAATTTATTACTGAGGGTAGAGATGTATACAATCAGGAGTTAATAATAAATGTAAGGTTTCATTTATCCAAAGTTGATAAAATGATTGCTAAGTCAAAAAAGCTTTGGCTTAGCAAAGAGAAAAAATTTAAAGCAGAAGCACAAAGGTCTTTAAATGATGCTGAAATTGAGCTCAGAAAAGCAGAAGATTCAACTAATATGTTGCGTGGGTGGGAAGGCAAAAGCAAGCTAGTTAAACAGATAGCTGAAAGGGATCACGAGATCAAAAAAATTTTAGTCGTATATAGAAAATATTTTAAAGAAAGAATAGCTGAAGATGCGAGCATTAAAGCAAAGCAATTAAGCGAGTCTGCAGCTAAAGATCAGGAATATAAACTTGAGGCATTATTGTTGCAAGCAAAACGTAATTATTTGAATAAAGAATATGAGAAGGCAATTCGTATATGCAATATTATTTTAAAGAAAGAGCTACATCATGATGGTGCGCTTACTATCCTTCAAAAGAGCAGGGAAAAACGGGATAGGATAAGACTTGGCAAAATAAAAATGAAAAGTGCTGAGGAATGGAAAAAAAATATTGAAAACATTGAAAAGGCATCCATCTTTTATTCAGACCACGTTGCTTACCCAAAAAATTGGGATGAGATAAGTAGAAGAGAATCTGTACAGATTCGTAAGACTTATGAACCGGAATGGTTGAAGCAATTGACTCAAAAAATGAAATCAAGAGTGACTCTTCTTATGCCAGAGAATTCTCTTCAAGAAATTGTAGAAATGATCCAAGAGCAAACTGGAGTAAATTTTAGAATAGACCCT
>Ga0233432_10002180_pt1 | contig 18309 bp, 17 predicted proteins | sample SI_122_August201_6_FD_179870 | JGI IMG/M metagenome (GOLD analysis project Ga0233432, IMG submission 179870) | Seawater microbial communities from Saanich Inlet, British Columbia, Canada - SI_122_August2016_10_MG | ecosystem: Environmental > Aquatic > Marine > Inlet | place: Canada: British... | reverse complement strand
GCCCGTTTGATTAAGCGATTAAGGCTGGTCTATCAAGGCAGGTCTATCAAGGCTGCGCTGTTTTTGTCCACAGCCAACGCCCTAATCGGTTATGACCTAAGATCGCAGTGCTCTGGTCGCCCCTAGCCCATTGTTTATGCCAGCAGTGGGCGTAAGCCGCTGCATTCTCTCGATGGCCAGCCAGCCTTTCTTCCAAGCAAGCAATAGTGCTACATTCTCATCAGAGCGCAGCATCCCGCCTGCGCCCCGCAGGCAACTGATGAGGTGAGCCAAATGAGTCATACGACTCCGGTTGTGACGATGCGAAGTTATGGATTTTTAGGATTTCTTACGATCCTCAACGTGATGAATTTTGTTGACCGGCAGTTGTTGGCCAGTTTCTCAAACTATATTGTGCCGGATCTTGGGCTTTCCAATACCCAGTTTGGCTTGCTCACCGGACTCATTTTTTTGACCTTTTACTCAGTCGCCGGATTGTTTATGGGCACCTTGGCCGATCGGGTCAACCGGACACGCTTCATCGCGCTAGGGGTTGGGCTCTGGAGCCTCCTGACGGCCGCGTCGGGCATGGCAAAAGGTTTTTTGTCACTGGCTGCGCCCAGGATGTTAATTGGTGTTGGCGAGTCGATCCTAACGCCGACAGCGATGTCCTTGTTGGCGGACCGATTTCCTGCCCATCGGCTGGGTTTCGCATCAGGATTTTATTACATGGGCGTGCCGATTGGCGTCGGCGTGAGTCTCTTAATTGTTGGGTATGTTGGCCCCGTTATTGGCTGGCGCAATTGTTTTTATCTGTTGGGCGGCATTGGGTTGGCTTTGGCGCTCGTGATGTTTTTCTTAAAGGATCCGAAGCGCTCGGGTGATTCGGTGAACGCTGCGTCCGATTCGGCTCAGCCAGGGTTTTTTGATCTTTTAAAAATTTTGTTCGCCGCGCTTAAAGCCTCTCCAGCCTTAACCATGACCATTGGCGGTGGGGTCGCTTTTCATTTCATTTTAGGCGCGGCGACCTTTGATCAGCTGTGGTATGTCCAAGAGCGGGGTTTTGATAAGGCCGAGATCGCACAAATTACCGGCTGGATTGGTATTACAGCGGGTATCGCGGGCAATCTCTTTGGCGGACTCGGGGGAGACTATTTTTTGAAAAAGACTGGGGTTGGTCGACCGATGTTCTTGTTTTTAGTGATGCTGGTTCTAGCACCCGTGAACATCGCGTATCGCTTGGTTGAACCGGATCATTGGGTCTTCTGGCTTGGGGTGGGTGCGGGCTTTTTCCAACTAGGCTGTTTCTACGGGCCAACCTTCTCAACGGTACAAGAGTTGGTGCCCGAAGAGATTAGAGCAACGGTTGTCGCGTTTTATATCTTACTGTTGAATATGGCGGGTGTGGCGATTGGCGTGAGCCTCGCTGGGATCTACATCGATTATCTGATGGCGATCGGTAATCCTGAGCCCTATACCCAGGCACTGCTTTGGTTCACTGTGATCTCGCTTGCTGCAATTCCGTTGTTTTACTTCGCTGGGCGATACTATGAAACCGATAAGGCGCGTCTGAATGCGCTGGTGCGTGTGGATTGAAAAGAATGAAGGTTGCGCCGAAGGCCTCGCCAAAAGCCTCACCGAAAGCCTCGTCCGTTGACTTAGACGGTTTGAGTGCGGCGAACAGCCAACTGCTGGACGGATATCTGGACAGTATTTGGATGGAGCGAGGACTCAGTCGCAATACGCTGGAATCTTATGGCCGTGATTTGAAGTTCTTCGTGCACTGGCTCCAGGTCAATAATGAGACCATTCTGGGGGCGAGTCGGCACCAGATCTTGGCCTATTTGACCCATCGGGTTGAGCAGGGCATCACGGCGCGTTCATCGGCGCGGGCTTTGTCTTCTATTCGATCGCTCTACCGGTTTTTAGTCCGCGAGGAACGAATTTCGGAAGATCCAACGCTTCGGATTGAAAACCCAAAATTAGGTCGAAAATTGCCGGAATCATTGTCGGAACAAGCCGTTGATGCGCTACTGTCTGCGCCGAATACCAAAACAGCGGTCGGGTTTCGAGATCGAACCATGCTGGAACTTTTGTATGCCACCGGTCTTCGGGTTTCCGAACTGGTGAACCTGAGAATGATTGATGTGAATCTTCGTCAAGGGGTGTTGAGAGTGATTGGGAAGGGCGATAAAGAGCGTTTGGTCCCGATCGGCGCGGAGGCCATTGATTGGCTCGATGCGTTTATTCAAGATCATCGCGCGGCGTTGATGCGCCGAGCAGGTTCCGATGAAGTCCTGTTCCCCAGCAATCGTGGTCGAGCGATGACGCGGCAGGCGTTTTGGTATTTGATCAAACGGCATTCGGCCCAAGCCGGTATTGGTATTTCGCTGTCGCCCCACTCTCTAAGGCACGCCTTTGCGACCCATCTGCTCAATCATGGTGCGGACCTTCGGGTTGTGCAGCTGTTGTTGGGGCACAGCGATCTGTCTACCACGCAGATTTATACCCATGTTGCCAAGCACCGAATGCAAGCATTGCATGCCGAACACCACCCTCGGGGTTAATCCGTTTGTGGCAGTCCTTGCTGATGCACTAAACTATGGCTTTAAATCAGAGGTATCCAAATGAACGTGACGAACAGGACCACGCGTTTCATGGCTCCACCCCGAGTCGCCACTTATCTGCAAGCAGCGCTGGCGTTGGTTTGTCTGTGGGGCCTGACGAGTCAAGCCGATGAGCTTGAAGATCTGCAAACGGCGTTAGAGACCAGCAACCTCCCGATCGAATCGATCTCTGACTCAGAGGTACCCGGTCTCTTTAGTTTGAAATTGGTAGATGGCACAACCCTTTTGACCGATGCCACCGGGACTTACTTCATTAATGGTGATATTTACCGCAAGACCAACGGCCGTATGGTCAACCTTTCGGAGCAAGAACGCAGCGATTCAAGAAAGGCTTTGATCGATGGCTTGGACGAAGGGCAAATGGTGGTTTTTGCCCCGCCAACCTCTGGTTTAAAAACAACGATTACCGTCTTTACCGATATTGATTGCGGTTATTGTCGAAAATTGCATCAGGAAGTCCCGGAATTAAACCGCTTGGGTATTGCGGTTCGGTATTTGGCTTATCCTCGCGCAGGCATCGACTCGGCCAGTTACAACAAAATCGTCTCGGCCTGGTGCGCTCCGGATCAAAAGAAAGCGTTAACCCAAGCCAAGGCTGGAGAGTCCATTCCGGGACGATCCTGTGACAACCCCGTTAAAGCCCATTTTGAATTGGGCGGATTGGTGGGGGTTACGGGAACACCGTCGATTGTTTTTGAAGATGGCCGTTTGCTCCCAGGCTATTTGCCGGCTGCGCGGCTGGCAGCTCAGCTCGGCTTGCCCTCGGAATCTTAAAGAGATTTCTGAAAATAGTGCTGCAGAAAGCGTCACCATAGGTGACGCGTCAAGCGCACTTGATTAAACTGTCGCGCATTTCTTGGAGGCAGCACCCATGTCCGAGTTTCAAAGAATCCAGCGACTTCCCCCTTACATCTTTGGCATTACCGATGCTCTAAAGCGGGATGCCCGGGCCCGGGGGGAGGATATTATTGATTTTGGGATGGGTAACCCTGATCAGCCAACGCCGCCTCATATTGTTGAAAAATTAGTTGAAACGGTGAATCGGGGCGATACCCATCGCTATTCGCAGTCGAAAGGTATACCGAGACTCCGGCAGGCCATCTGCAATTGGTACCAAACCCGCTACGGGGTGAGTTTGGATCCTGAGTCTGAAGCGATTGTGACCCTCGGGTCCAAAGAAGGCTTGGCGCACCTTGCGATGGCTATTTTAGGACCGGGGGACTCGGTTTTGGTGCCGAATCCCTCCTACCCAGTGCACCCTTATGGGTTTGTCATTGCAGGCGCAGATGTGCGGCACGTACCGTTGACCGAAGATTTGGACTTCTTCTCAGAACTTGAACAGGCCATCTTCAATACCTGGCCGAAACCGAAAGTACTGGTGCTGAATTTTCCGGGCAACCCAACCGGGCATTGTGTTGATCTCGAGTTTTTCGAACGAGTTGTTGAGATCGCTAAGGCCCATAATTTGTGGGTGGTTCAAGACCTGGCCTACGCAGACCTCGTTTTTGATGGCTATAAAGCCCCTTCAATCTTGCAGGTTGATGGCGCTAAAGACATCGCAGTTGAATTTTTTACGCTGTCTAAAAGCTACAATATGCCAGGCTGGCGAGTTGGTTTTTGTGTCGGTAATCAGACGCTGGTTGGCGCGCTGGCGCGCATTAAATCCTACTTGGACTATGGCAGTTTTACCCCAATTCAGGTTGCCGCGATCACAGCGCTTGAAGGGGATCAAAGCTGCGTAGAAGAAACACGCCTGATCTATAAACGCCGTCGAGATGTTTTGTGCGAAGGCTTAAATGCAGCGGGCTGGGCAGTTACCCCGCCTAAGGCGACGATGTTTGTCTGGGCAAAAATCCCAGAGCAATTTCGGTCTCTAGGCTCTTTGGAATTTGCAAAGCGGTTAATTACAGAGGCCAAGGTGGCGGTCTCTCCGGGCATTGGCTTTGGTCAATATGGGGATGAGTATGTTCGCTTTGCGCTCATCGAAAACGAACACAGAACCCGGCAAGCTTTACGAGGCATCAAGCGGTTACTGGCTAAATGACCAAACGCGAGCGTTACGCATAAGGAGGCGACTGTGAAAATTGGTATTTGTGGTGCGGGCACTGTCGGGCGGGGCGTGACCCAGATTCTGCAAGATAATCATGCTTTGATAACAGCGCGTACAGGCAAGGCTATAGAGGTTACGGTCGTTGCGTCTCGATCGGCGCCGACTGATAAGATCTTCAAGGACATTGCGTATACCGCCGATATTGTTTCCGTTTGCAGACGTGACGATGTCGATGTGGTGGTGGAATTAATAGGTGGCACAACCGATGCCAAAGTGCTTATCGAAACAGCGCTAGGCGCTGGTAAATCGGTGGTGACGGCCAATAAAGCACTGATTGCAGAACATGGCGATGCGCTTTTTGCGCTCGCGGCAGCACATAAGGTTTCGTTGCTGTACGAGGCAGCGGTTGCGGGCAGCATTCCGATTATTAAGGTGATTCAAGAAAGCCTTGCAGGGAATCAAGTTGCTTGGCTTGCGGGCATTATCAATGGCACCGCCAATTTTATCCTGACGGAGATGGCCGCATCCGGACCCACGCGAACCTTCGATGAGGTTTTGCAAGAAGCCCAGGCGTTAGGCTATGCCGAAGCCGACCCAACCTTTGATATTGAAGGCATTGATGCGGCGCATAAGTTAACGATTCTTTCGGCGCTTGCCTTCGATCAACCGCTCAGCCTGCCTCAGGTTCAGATAGAGGGAATCTCGTCTCTGGACCCAGTCGATTTCAAATTTGCGCGGGAACTCGGCTTTAAAATTAAACATCTTGGTATTGCTCGTTGCCAGGATGGACAACTCGAGATGGCCGTGCATCCTAGTTTCGTACCAACGACTGCTATCTTGTCTCAGATCGACGGTGTTCAGAATGCGGTCCTGGTCTGCGGTGATGCAGCCGGTGAGATCTTATGCACGGGCGCTGGCGCTGGCGCAGGGCCCACCGGCAGTGCGGTGGTCTCAGATTTAATCGATTTGGTTCAAGGCACTTGCTCCGGCGGCAGCCTTGGAGGCCGATCATCGGCGCTCAAGCCGCTACCGGTCAGGCCCGTAGCAGAGGTTGCATCGGGCTACTATTTGCGGATTGGGGTTGAGGATCAACCGGGGGTTATGTCTGCAGTGACCTCAATTTTAGCTCGGCGGACGATTTCTTTAGACAAAATACTTCAAGAAGATATCGCGCCGAATCGATCCTTTATTGTCCTCGTGACGGATCCGATCCAGCATGGCGTGATCACAGATGCCATCAATGAGCTCCAAGAGATGCCATCCGTGGTTGCGCCCGTCCAATCGATTAGAGTGTTTCGTTAACCTGTGACCATCGAGCTCGTTCGGCGACCGGGTCAAACGGCAACCGATTTAGCAAGCCTTGAGGCCTTGCTGTCGGTTCGCGGTATCGCGGTCAACGCAGAACCACTGTATGCGTTAGCGGGGTTGGTGCCTCCCGATACGATGAAAGGGTTGCGCCCCGCGGCAACCCTTTTGGTCACGGCAATTCAGCAGCAATCGAGAATCCTGATCATCGGTGATTATGATGCCGATGGCGCAACCAGTGTTGCGCTAATGATAGAAGGCCTGGGATTGCTTGGAGCCCGTCATGTCGAGTATTTGGTCCCCAATCGATTTGAGTATGGTTATGGTTTAAGCCCTGAGTTGGTGGATCTTGCGCTGACTCAGCGTCCGGACCTGATCATTACGGTCGATCAGGGGATTGTGAGTTTTGACGGGGTTGCCGCCGCCAAGGCTGCGGGCGTTCGCGTCATTGTGACGGATCACCATTTGCCGGGTCAGGGTTTGCCAGCGGCGGATGCGATTGTGAATCCGAACCAAAATGGTTGTGAATTTCCCAGTAAAGCTTTGGCTGGGGTTGGGGTCGCGTTTTATCTGCTGATCAAGACGCGAGCGCTTTTAGTCGCCGGCCGACCGGAGGGTAACGATCGAATTAATTTGGCGCAACTCTTGGATTTAGTCGCGCTTGGCACAGTTGCTGATCTCGTCCCGCTGGATGCGAATAACCGTCGCCTAGTTCAATCTGGGATCAATCGTATTCGGGCGGGTCAGGCAAGGCCTGGGATTCAAGCGCTGATTGAGATTTCAGGGTTAGATCATCGTGTTTTGACCACAACCCAGCTGGCCTTTAACGTCGCGCCAAGGTTGAATGCAGCCGGCCGGCTTGAGGATATGTCGCTGGGTGTCGCCTGTTTGCGCTCAACGCCTGAGGCCGCTCAAGCAGCGGCGGCGCGCTTGGATGCGCTCAACCGAGCGCGCCGTGAAATCGAGCAATCGATGCAGGCGCAAGCCACTGAATTACTGCTGGATAGAAGCCGGGCTCAGGATTCGGCGCAATTTGGAATCAGTCTCTTTGATTCGAGATGGCATGAGGGCGTTGTCGGGATTCTGGCCTCGCGCGTACGCGCCCAATGCGCCAGGCCCGTGTTTGCCTTTGCTGAGGCCTCAAACGGGTTACTCAAAGGATCTGGCAGGTCCATTGAGGGGTTGCAATTGCGGGATTTATTGGCAGAGATCGATGCAGCCCGGCAGGGTTTGCTCCAAAAATTTGGGGGGCATGCGATGGCTGCTGGCGTCACCATTCGCCAGGAAGATTTTTCAGAGTTTGCAACGCAATTCGACCTGCATGCCAAAGCACACTTGTTAGGCCGTGACCTGAACGAGCGTATTGTATCGGAGGGTTTAGTGCCCAGCTTCGATCTTGAAAGTGTTGCAGGCCTGGTTCGAGATCACCCTTGGGGACAAGGGTTCCCAGAGCCGATCTTTGATGAGGTGCTCGAAATTGTTGAACAGAAAGTACTAAAAGGAGGGCACCTAAAGCTCAAGCTTCTCAGCCTTCGATTTCCAACGCTTTTGGATGGTATCTTCTTCAATCAGGATCGTGTGATTGATCGTCGTAATGTTCGGTTCGCTTTTAAGTTGGACGTGAATCGTTATCGTGGCGTCGACCGGGTGCAGTTATTGATTGTTCATTGTTGGCCATAGCTCGGTTGAAACGTGGCTGGGTAGCAAGCCATGGTTTACAATAGTGGGGTTTGGAGCGCGACCTCGGCTTGAAGCGGAATACCGCGCGAGTCTGTTGCGCACGGAAAGGGACCTTATGTCGACCAGCATCGTATTAGAAGTATCATCATGATAGAAAGTAACGCGCTCTTTGCGAAGATAAAAGATTGCCAGAATCGAACGCAGGTTCTTCGGGGGTATCTTTGACTACGATGACAAAAAAGAGCGGTTGGCTGAAGTTTCGTTAGAGCTCGCTGATTCTAAGATTTGGGACCAACCCGAGCTGGCCCAAAAGCTGGGTCAAGAACGCGCCGCACTCGAAACGGTTGTGTTAACGATTGAACGGTTGGCGCAAGGCCTAGAGGATTTGACGGAAATCCTAACCCTTGCGGTTGAGGAGCAAGACCAAGACTTGTTCGCTGAGGCGGCATCTGACCTTGACGTTTATCTTGCAGACTTAGCCAAACTGGAGTTTCAACGCATGTTCTCTGGGGCGATGGATCCTAATAGCGCCTACCTTGAGATTCAATCTGGATCCGGGGGCACCGAAGCACAGGATTGGGCCGATATGTTGCTTCGAATGTACCTGCGATGGAGTGAGAGCAAAGGCTTCAAAGCAGAAATTGTTGAATTATCCGATGGTGATGTCGCAGGCATTAAATCAGCAACGGTTCGGGTCGCGGGCGCCTATGCCTATGGTTGGTTGCGTACCGAGACCGGAGTGCATCGGCTTGTTCGAAAGTCTCCGTTTGATTCAGGCAGTCGTCGCCATACCTCCTTTGCGTCTGTTTTTATTTCGCCAGAACTGGATGATGATATTGATATTGCGCTTGATATGTCCGATGTTCGCGTTGATACCTATCGGGCAAGTGGCGCCGGTGGTCAGCATGTTAACAAAACCGATTCTGCGATTCGCTTGACCCATCAACCGAGTGGCATTGTTGTGCAATGTCAAAATCAGCGCAGTCAGCATAAAAACAAAGATCAGGCGATTAAACAATTGAAAGCGAAACTCTACGAGTTAGAAGAGCAGCGCCGTAAATCGGAACTCCAGGAAATCGAAGACAACAAATCCGACATCAGCTGGGGTAGCCAGATCCGCTCCTATGTATTGGATTCAGCCAGAATTAAAGACCTCAGGACGAATATTGAGACCTCCAATACCCAAGCGGTGTTAAATGGCGAGCTCGACTTTTTTATTGAGGCCAGCTTGAAGCAAGGTCTTTAAGAGACCAATAACGTTCAATCAGGAACCCTTTTAGGAACCGCTATGGAATCAATCGATCAAAGCTTGGATGAAAACGAATTATTTGCCCTACGCAAGGCCAAGCTGGATGCCTTGCGAGAGACAGGCCAGGCTTTTCCGAATGATTTTCGCCGAACCCACCTAGCGGACGCGTTACAAGTCGAATTTGAGGGTGCGACCAAGCAAGGTTTGGCTGAAACAAAGCCGCAAGCCAAGATTGCAGGGCGCATCATCTTGAAGCGATTAATGGGGAAAGCCAGTTTCTTAACGGTGCAAGATGGATCAGGACGGATTCAGCTGTACGTCACGCGTCAAGGTCTAGGCGAGGACGCCTACGAGGATTTTAAAAGCGTCGATATCGGCGATATTGTTGGCGCTGAGGGCGCTTTGATGAAAACGATGAAAGGGGAACTCTCCCTGGAAGTCAGCCAGATTAGGATGCTGACCAAGAGTTTGCGCCCCTTGCCGGAAAAACATAAAGGGTTGACCGATACTGAAACTCGATATCGTCAGCGCTACTTGGACTTGATGGTAAATGAAGACAGTCGCTTGATCTTCGTCCGGCGGGCAAAAATAGTGGATCAAATCCGCCGTTTTTTTGTGGATCGGGATTTTATGGAAGTTGAAACCCCGATGATGCAAACAACCCCTGGTGGCGCTACTGCTGCGCCATTTGTGACGCATTACAATGCGCTCAATACCGAGATGTATTTGCGCGTGGCGCCGGAGCTTAACTTGAAGCGCTTAGTCGTCGGTGGGTTTGAGCGGGTGTTTGAGATCAATCGAAATTTCCGCAATGAAGGCGTTTCAACGAAGCACAGCCCTGAATTTACGATGCTTGAGTTTTATTGGGCCTATGCGGATTACGAGGACATTATGAGCCTCACTGAAACCTTATTTCGGACAGTCGCCGAGCAGGTCCTTGGACGATTGACGTTCACCTATCAAGGCTGTGAGGTTGACTTTGGAAAGCCCTTTGCTCGACTCACGATGGCGGACGCGATTGTTGCCTATGTAGCGGATATCTCAAAAGAAGCGATCGCGACGCGGGAATCCGCTGAAGGGGTCGCGGGCCTGCATGGGATTAACGTGCCCTCGGACTGGGGGTTGGGGAAGATTCACCTCGCACTGTTTGAAGCCTTGGTTGAGGATCAAATTGAGCAACCCGTATTTATTACCCAGCACCCGATCGAGGTCTCACCTTTGGCCCGCCGGAGTGATACCAATCCAGAATTAACCGATCGATTTGAGTTGTTCATCATGGGTAAGGAAATTGCCAATGGGTTCTCAGAGTTGAATGATGCCGAAGATCAAGCAGCTCGATTTAGAGCGCAAGTTGCAGCCAGGACGGCAGGCGATGAAGAGGCCATGCATTACGACGAAGACTATGTCACAGCGCTCGAATATGGTCTGCCGCCGACCGCAGGCGAAGGCATTGGGATTGATCGCTTGGTCATGCTACTCACAGATTCAGCGGCGATTCGAGATGTAATACTGTTCCCGCATATGCGTCCTAAAACCTAAGCTGTGATTCAAGGACAACTGCTTGAACCGGCTTGGCGAGCGCTTTTACTCAATGGTGCGATGCTGGATCATCTTGCCGGACTTGATGCGTTTTTAGACGCAACCCTTTCTGCGGGCGCCACGGTATACCCTAAGTCGGAGCGGTTTTTTAACGCGTTAAATGCTGTGCCGCCGTCACGGGTTAAAGTCGTGATCCTCGGACAAGATCCGTATCACAGTGAGGGTCTTGCCAACGGGTTTGCGTTTGCGGTGCCGCAATCGGTTAAGCCTCCGCCATCTCTGCGAAATATACTGAGCGAGGTGCGGCGCGACCTTGGGCAGAGTGAGGCGCCGTTGCCCCAGCACGATTTAATGCCTTGGGTTGAGCAGGGGGTATTGTTGCTCAATGCCGTGCTGAGCGTCTCGAAAGGCGTCGCGGGTTCCCATCACGGTCAAGGCTGGGAGCTTTTTACCGATGCTGTGATTGCGCACCTGGGCGCAAGGGTTGAGCCGACTGTTTTCATGTTTTGGGGGAAAGCGGCACAACGCAAGGTTTGCTTGGTCCAGCGGGATCATCATCTTGTTTTAACCGCGCCGCACCCATCGCCACTTTCTGTTTATCGGGGGTTTTCGGGCTGTGGCCATTTTTCACAATGCAATCGGTTCTTGATGAATCAGGCTCAACTGCCCATTGATTGGTGATAGGGATCGCACCCAAGGTTTACCAAACGTTGCTCGGCACGCGCTTGATTGCTGTTGGGGCCGGATGATGGACTCAAAAGAGGGCTTCTGCCCGAGGATACCTGCTGCGGATTCCGTTACAGAATAGGATGCGAGGGGTTCTTGGGTGCGCGGTGATCTGTTGAGGCCTTTTTGGCGCGGTTGCTGGTTGATGGCATCGGTGAAAGCCTGGATGCCTGAAAAGGTTCGAACGCCGCTGTGCGCTTAATCGATTCAGAAGGCGACGAGGTTCTATGATTGTAAGACAAAGGGCCTTGATTGAATGGTCAAGGACTGGGTCAAGACATCGGTTTGAATAACCACACTGCAATCGGTGGCAGCGCCTGTGGCGGAGGTGTTAATGACTTCGCCGCAAGGCTTGGCTGATCCCGCGTAGATCGGGTCGCCGGGTTGACAGGCGCCTTCGGCGGAGCCAACGCGAAAAACAGTTTTTGTTTTACCGCGATAATGAACCCGGGCTATGATTTCTTGGCCAAGGTAACACCCTTTCTGAAAATCGATGCCACCGTTATCGGCCATGCCCAGCTCGAAGGGTTGATATTTTCCGGATTGCTGTTGATCTAACCATGCAAGTCCCGCGTGGATCTCCCGGGCCTTCCAAGTGTCAAGGTCAGATGAGGCGTGGATGGGCGCGCTTGTCCAAAGTTCATAGGCCTTCGGTCTCTGCGGAATCCTAACAGCCAGGCCGTAGGGTTCGGGCAATGCCTCATCGCAGCCAAAGCAGACGATGTCTTGAGAGCGGTCGATCAGGGTTGCTTTCGAAAATACGGCATATTTGGCTAGGAAATCTTTGATATAGGGCAGGCAAGTGCGTGACATCCGCAGCAGGATGCTGGGCTCATTTACCGGAGTGAGTACATGGGCCGTATCCAGGATGGCAACAAAGGTGGTCTCGACGCGTCCTTGGATATTGGTGATAGCGCCGTAAAGGGCCTGATTTTCCGTCAACCGTAGCAGATCGCAGGTACAATACCCCTGTAAAAATTTGACAGCATCACGGCCTCTGATTTCAAGAATACCTTGGTCTGTCAGGGCGGTTACAGTCATAAAATGGTCATCAAATTTAGGCGTTAAGGGCGGCGAGTGCTTCTACCTTGGTGGCAATATTACCAAAGTTATGAACTGGGTCAGCAAAAGATCGTAGATTAGAGGAAACCTCGGTTTTGTCAAAACTTTTGGTGAGTGGGCGCGCAAAGCACCGCGTCTAAAAGGGATCGCTTATCGCGATGGAGGGCTTTAGTTCAAGGCGCATGAGGTTGAAATCTGGGTTGGGCGCACGCTGGATAACACCGCCCGTTGCTCGGTGATGGCGCCAGTATGGTTTTCAAGTTGTGACGCCTGTACTGCGCTGGGTTAAACAAGGAGTGAATAAATGTCGCGTACACCTGCAGAGTTGAACAGAATCCGTTGGCGGTCCAGACGAGGTATGGCGGAGCTCGATATTTTGTTTTTGCCCTTTTTTGACGAGGTATTCCCCTTTTTGTCGGAAACCAGACAAAACACCTTTGTCCGTCTGTTGACGGAAGAGGATCCTGAGCTTTGGGAATGGTTCAGCGAACGTGCGACGCCTCAAGATCCAGCATATCTTGATTTGGTCACGTTGATTTTAGGGCGCGTGCAGCCCTGAAAGGCCCTCGTTTTGAAGCTGCTTGTCAACAAAACCCGAAAGGGGGTCACGGCTTTGTGTTTGACCTGCAGTTCAATCATGACCAATGGCAGTTATGGGGTGGCATGAGCGGCTTGCTCGCAACGGTTATGGTTTTGCCGATGATCGATTTATCACAGTCTTGGGTGGTCGGTGCTTGGCTGACCCTCTTTATCGTGCAAGTCGCCCAAAGAGCGTGGGCGGGGTTGCGAGGGCCATCGATTGCCGGCGTTTATTTTGACGGTCGGGGGTTCCGCGCGCGGTTCAAGGATGGTTCTGTGGAAGGGTGTACGCTCGAATGCCCAGTCATGCTCCCAGTTGGGTTTTTATTGCGCCTAAAAACCGTCTCTGCCGAGCAGTACGCTGTACCGGTTTTGAAAGCGTATACCGAGCCTTGCGCGTACCGTCGCGCAAGGGTTTGGTTGCGATTTTATCCGAAGTAATTGGTTGGCATCAGAATGGTCTCAGTGGCGTCACGGCTTTGATTTGGATGATCAAGGTTATAGTGCAGGCCTCGACTTTCCTTTCGACTCAAGGCGGAGCGAACAATTAATTCAGCGACCTGTGCGAGATTCCGAAGCTCAAGCAGATCTCGGTTGATGGTGTGATGGGCGTAATAGTCGTTGATTTCTTGTTGCAATAATTGAATGCGTCGCTGGGCCCGTAAGAGCCGACGATCAGATCGAACGATCCCAACATAGTCCCACATGAGTCGTCGAAGCTCCTCCCAGTTATGGGCGAGGATGACGTCCTCCCGAGAGCGCGAGACCTGGCTATCATCCCAGCGTGGGATGGGATTGACCGGGCGCTTTGGGTGAGGCGCTTGTCGGATGGATTGCGCCGCTGCTTGGCCAAAGACCATGCATTCGAGCAAGGAGTTGCTGGCCATCCTATTAGCACCATGCAATCCGGTATAGCTGACCTCCCCAATGGCATAGAGGTTGTCAATGTCGGTTCGCCCGCTGAGATCGGTAACGACGCCGCCGCAGGTATAGTGCGCTGCGGGCACAATAGGGATCGGGGCTTGGGTTAAATCAAAGCCATGGCTAAGACATCGCTCGTAGATGTTTGGGAAGTGAGATCGAATCAAATCATCATCTTTATGGCTGATGTCGAGCAGCACAAAATCACAGCCCAAGCGTTTCATTTCAAAATCAATGGCGCGGGCTACGATGTCTCGAGACGCAAGCTCACCGCGTGGATCAAAGTGTTCCATAAAAGGCGTGCCGTCAGGGAGTAGAAGCCTTGCGCCTTCCCCTCGAAGTGCTTCCGAGATCAAAAAAGACTTGGCCGTCGGATGGTAAAGACAAGTGGGATGAAATTGATTGAACTCAAGGTTTGCGACCCGGCACCCTGCGCGCCAAGCCATTGCGATCCCATCACCGGATGCCGTGTCGGGGTTGCTGGTGTACAGATAAACTTTGCTGGCGCCGCCGGTCGCGAGGACCAAATTTTGACAGGACAACGTCTGCGTCTCGGCCGTCTTGAGGTTTAGAGTGTGGACGCCGCAGCAATATTTTGACGATTCACCCAATTGATCACTGGTAACGAGGTCAATCGCGATTTGGTCCGTGAAAAACTCAACGCCTTTGCGTTCACTGAGCGCCTCAGCGAGTCGTTCGGTGATCTCGCGGCCGGTGGCATCTGCTGCGTGGATTACCCGGCGGTGAGTGTGTCCGCCTTCTTGGGTCAAGTGAAATTCTGAACGACCACTATTGCTAACGCGGGTGTCAAAGTTTACCCCGAGGGTCACGAGCCAATCGATGATACCGGGGCTTTGCTCGACCACGAAGGCCACAGTCTCTGGGTTACACAGGCCGTCTCCTGCAACAAGGGTGTCGTCAATGTGCGCGGCAATGCTGTCATATTCATCGAGAACGGCCGCAACCCCGCCTTGCGCGTAGTAGCTGGAACCCTCGAGCGGGGCCTCTTTGCAAAGCATTGCAATGCGGTAGTCATCGGGTAAGTTCAGCGCCAGGGTCATGCCGGCGGCGCCGCTGCCAATGATAATAACGTCAAAATGATCTGAATTAGGCGTGAGCACGGAGGATGTCCTGTCTGATTAAGGTGATGTCAGTGGGGCCGCGGCGAGGCATGGAAGCTAGATATTATCAATTCAGTCAAGAGATTGTGTAAAATACGGCGAAACGCGAACCTAGATTGAAATGCGTGGTCAAAAGGTTTACTGAAGCATCGCGGTAAGGAATAGGGTTTGTTTTGAAATCTGAGCACGAATCTGACCAGCGGCTGGTTCTAAGAGTCCAGCACGGGGACAAACGTGCCTTCGATGTGTTGGTTTTAAAGTACCAGCAGCGAATTGCGAGTGTTGTCTCACGCTATTTGCGAGATCAAGATGAAGTCGCTGATGTGACCCAAGAGGCCTTTATCAAAGCCTATCGCGCATTGGCGAATTTCCGGGGTGACGCGCAGTTTTATACTTGGCTCTATCGAATCGCAATCAATACGGCAAAAAATCATCTCGTTGCCAAATCTCGGCGGCCGCCGAATACGGATAAAGACATTAGCGACGGGGAATTTTCCGAGAATTCAGTTGTCTTAGAAACAGAGGATCAGCCCGAAACGTTGCTGGCACGGGATCAATTGCAGACGGTCATTTTAGCAGCGGTGGAGGATCTCCAGGAGGATTTAAGAACGGCCCTCATGCTACGGGAGTTTGATGGGTTAAGTTATGAAGAAATCGCTGAAATAATGGCTTGCCCCGTTGGTACAGTGCGGTCAAGAATATTCAGAGCTCGGGAAACGATCGAGAAAAAAATGGCTCAGATGGGGTAAGCCGGGCCACAAACAGCACGGAGTAAAACGGCGTTGCTTGGAAAAAACGGCGGTGCTTGTAAAACAGCGGCGCTCCTATGACAGCGGTTTCAACAACAGTGGCAACGAGCAGCGAATGACGTTGGCAAGAATGAAGGTCTTTTTATGAATGGTGATGAGAAAGCAACCCTGTCGGCGCTGATCGATGGCGAGTCAGACTCACTCGAGGAACGCCGGTTTCTTCGGGATCATGATCCTGCGCTCGCGATCGAAACCGTTCAGCATTGGCAATTGATCGGGCGCGTGCTCCGACGGGACCAAGGTGTTGATGCGGATTTGGCAGCGCAGCAAGCGCTGTTTCGCCGAATTCAAGCCGAGGTTGCTGCTGAGGCTGATGAGCTTGCGGTCTCTGAGAAGAAATCTTTTTCCTTGGGTCGTCCTTGGATCTATGGGCTTGCGGCATCCGTCCTGATTGTTGCGCTAGCGGCTTTTATCGTCCCAAGCTTGCAAACTCCGACGCCAACGCTTGGGCCGAGCCAAGCCGCTGTGCAGGCGCCGGTTGATCAGCGTCAAAGCGTGGCCTTGGCTGCGTTTAATACAACCGATGCAAGTGAGGTCGCGTTTGACGAGATGCGTGCCAATCCAGATTTAAAAGCTTTAGATGAAGTTGGGCGCGCGCAGTTACGGGCTTATCTCAAGCAGCATGATGAATTATCGCAATTGGGTTCTAGGCAGGTCTTTGTCAATTACCCTTCGTCTACTTCTTCAAATTAACCGGTAAGGTCGATCGAGATGGTAACGCTTGTTTTCAATCGGCTGTTGTCGAATTTAGGATTAGGTATTCTGACCACTGTTTTCGTCTGCTCAACTCTGGCGGAACAAACAGGAGTCGCGACGCCTAAGTCTAAAGAACAGATTGAAAACAAAAAAACGAACGGGACTGAACACTTGGACGTTGCAAGTCCCGAGTATTGGTTAGAGAAAATGGCCTTGGCTTTTAGTCATGAGACCTACGCAGGCACTTTTACCTATATTCGAGGTAAAGAATTCAACACGATGCGAATCGTTCACGATGCGTCAGGCGACACGGTTCGAGAGTCAATCCTGAAGCTTAACGGGCCAAAGATTGATATCCGGCGCTTGCAAGATCAAATTATTTGTTATCACGATGCCAACAACCCGGGAGACCTTCGGCATCACGTGCTGCTCGGGCCGTTTAGTCAATCGTTTACAGCCTTGATCAGCGAGTCCAGTGATTTCTATCATATCGAGCTTCATGGTGAGGACCGTATCGCCGATCGGCAAGCAATCAGATTATCGATTCAGCCGGTTAATGCGGATCGATTTGGTTACCTGCTGTGGCTGGATTACCAAACTGGATTGTTGCTCCAATCTCATTTAGTCGAGCGTGGCCGAGTGAAGGAGGTCTTTGCGTTCGCTGACATCGATTTTATGCCGGATACGCAATTACTGATGACGGCGATTGATCCCGATCAAACGGTAAGCCATCGCTTAGCCGATGATTTTATTGATCAAAATGCGAAACCCAGTTTCAAAGTAAAGTGGTTGCCCGACGGTTTTAAGGTGGTCCGCCAGTCCGGCAATCGACTACATTTCAGCGATGGGATCGTGACCTTCTCAGTTTTTCTTGAGGCTCAGCGCGGGCTGCCGAATCTCGCAACAGAAGTCGAAGGGCGAACCATCGTGACGCGCGCGTTGGGACAAAGCAAAGGTCAGGTTACGATTATTGGCGGCTTACCGGTGACGACGGCCCAAAGACTTGCCGAGTCTGTGGAACCAATCTTATATTGAAGGTTGACCGTACCAGAGTGATTCGTTTTTGAAACCCAGCAATAATCAAGGCACCGGATTTTGACGTCAACTTTGACAATTCCGGCTCAGTTGGTCACCGATGAAAACAATATCCGGGTGGCGGAGGTCGCAAGTGGACTTTCGTGTGCCGGTTGTCACAAAGCGGGCTGCCAGGCGAAAGCACACCGTTTCCCGGTTGACACCTCGCTCAGTGAAGGCCCGGTGGGTGTGGATATCAACGCACTAGACTTTGGGTTGCTACTGGCGAACTCGCTCGGACTGCCGCTAATGGGGTTGCTGCTCGGCGCCGGGCTCGGACGTTTTTGGGGGGTGCAGGAAGGGCTGCAGTTGGGGCTCGCTATCGTTGGTCTGGGCGTTGGTATAGTGAGTTGTCGCGCCTATTCGCAATCATTGATCCGTATTCGTAGGAAAGAGGAAGTGTCGTGTTCGTCATGAAAAAAATTATTTTAGGCAGTTTTTTTGTGCTGCTGAGCGCCCTCAGCCTTTCTAGTCAGGCGCAAACCAGTTTGCCAGACTTTACAAGCCTGGTAACGGATGCGTCGCCCGCTGTCGTGAACATAACGGCAACTCGAAAAGCCCCTGCCTTGCCCGAGAGCGATCAAAAGGAAGTGCCGGAGATGCTCCGGCGCTTCTTTCGGGACTATCAGCAGCGTGGAACGCCACGACCAGCAACCGGCTCCGGGTTCCTAATTTCATCAGATGGTTACGTGCTGACCAATCACCATGTGGTTCAGGATGCGACCGAAATCATCGTCGCCCTGAGCGACCGCCGTGAGCGAGAGGCTGTTTTGATCGGCGCCGATCCGGTTTCAGATTTGGCGCTTTTGAAAATCGATGCAGTAGATTTACCGGTTGTAACAATTGGTTCCTCCCAATCGCTCAAAGTCGGCGAGTGGGTCATGGCCATTGG
>Ga0233432_10002178_pt1 | contig 18319 bp, 14 predicted proteins | sample SI_122_August201_6_FD_179870 | JGI IMG/M metagenome (GOLD analysis project Ga0233432, IMG submission 179870) | Seawater microbial communities from Saanich Inlet, British Columbia, Canada - SI_122_August2016_10_MG | ecosystem: Environmental > Aquatic > Marine > Inlet | place: Canada: British... | reverse complement strand
CGGTTCCGGAATCGGTACCGTACTCCTTTTTAATGGAAGTCGGTTCGGTTGAAATATCCATCACGTCGGGAATGGAGGTCTGCATTTTCCCGGCCAACTCGTAACTGGCAATTCGGGCGGCCAAGTCGGCATCCTTGGGATATTTTTCCAGGTGCTTGCCGTTGAGACGTTGAAGGAGGCCTACGGTTGCCTTATCATCCTGAGCGGAGTAGGCAGTTGGACGGGCTAGATTCGCCGGTGGATTTTTGGAATTAAAATCAGTTCCCTGGAAGGCCGCCGGGAGAAAGCCATTACCGAAATTGTTCTTGCCCGAACGGGCAGGTCCGCGCGGGTCGTTAATGGCCACGAAGGAAGGGAGTTGATCGTTTTCCGAACCCAAGGCATAGGTGGCCCATGATCCAAAAGACGGGAAACCTTCCATAGTAAAACCCGTGTTCATGAAATTTTCTCCCTGAGGATGAGCGCTCGTTTGCGTATGCAAAGCATGCATGAAACAAAAGTCATCGGCCAAGGATCCCAATTTAGGCAAGAGATCGGAAGTCATTTTACCCGATTTCCCTCGTGGCTTGAAATCCCAAAAGGGCTTGGCAATGTTCCCCGATGGACCCTCAAAAGTAACCGCGGGAAGCCCGGGTGGTTTTTGACCGTGATACTTGATTAGTTCGGGTTTGTAATCGAAGGTATCGACGTGGCTGACTGCCCCGGGACAAAAGATCACAAGAACCTGCTTGGCCGCACCATTGAAATGAGCATCCCTCGGAGCAAAGGGATCATCGGGGTCGATGCCCGGCCGAATCGGAGTTTTGCCGGTGAAACTGGTGGGGTCGTCCGAAGCCAAAAGCCCGTCTTTGCCCAGTAATTGAGCAAGGCCAAGGGCACCAAGAGAAAACCCGGTGTTCTTCATGAACTGTCGACGGTTCAAAAGCGATCGTCCGATCGATGAAAGATTTTCTTCGTTGTGATTCATGGTAGAAAGGCAAACTCGTTGGAATTGATGAGGGAACGACAAACGATGGCAAGGCCGTGCTTTTCGGCGATCTCCAGAGCAGCTTTATGCTCGTCTTTGGTCGGTTTGCGGGAAAGCAAAAGTTCAAAGGTCCGATTGACTGCCCCAGGTAAATTTCCTTCCCCGGCATCACGCATGGCTTGATCAGACAAGTGCTTGGATTGATCGACCACAAAATCGCTGTTCATCAAATTCAAGGCTTGTAGGGGAGTCGTGGAAACTGGTCGCTTGGCTCTCACTTGACCACAGTCAGGAAAATCAAAGGCTGTAAAAATTCGATCGTCCACTCTTCTCATTCGTTCCTGGTAAATCATCCGACGCCAGGTATCAGGTCCGAAATTGTTGACGACCTTCCATTGAGCATAGGTTTTCTTTACATTGTGTATGCGATAGCTCCTGCCACCCATTTCAGGATTCAACTTACCGGAGGCCAGAAGAATGCCGTCCCGGATGACTTCTGCTTCAACCCGCCGCGGAGGAAAGCGCCAAAGCAAAATCGAACCGGCGTCTTTGTCCAAACCAATTGCCGAAGGAGCGCTTGAACGACGAAAGGCATCGGAGGTGACGAGCAACCGGATGAATTCCTTCATGGACCAAGGGGTTCCCTCGGGTCGACTCGGACTGGAAAACTCGGCGGCCAACCAGTCAAGCAACTCAGGATGACTGGGCAAGGCACCGGCCCGACCGAAATCTCCTCCGGTTACCACGAGACCGGTTCCGAAGACATGTTGCCAAATCCTGTTTGCCATGACGCGGGCGGTAAGTGGATTGGAAGAATCAACGACCCAGTCGGCAAAACGAGCCCGACGAAGGTGACCGCTTGCATCACCTTCGACACCGAGAGCACCCTGAAGGATTTTAGGAGCAGAGGGCAAAACCTCGTCACGCGGGTTTTCAGGACTTCCGCGATGAAGAACGCGGGTGACCTTCGGTGGAATAAAACTGCCGACGAAACTTGGTCGTGGACCTTCTTCGGAGAGTTTGTAGGTCAGGTGGGAAATTTCCCGAACTGCATCAGACACTTCCTTGTCCGAACCCTTCAGTTTCCTGAACTTGTCAATGGAAGCGATCTCTTTCCAAGTCCCGTCGGGCAACTTGGCATGCACCACGAATTGATCGAAGTTGAACTTGTTCTTTTGCTCAAGGTAATCAGTCTCGTAATAATACTCGCGGTTCGTACTGAGACGTAACCGACCGACCTTGACCGGAGACTTGAAAGAAAACTCCAACCAGGGATTCTGCTTCTTCGGCTTGTTGTAACTCGCCTGCCAGCGCTGAGTTCCAAACTTTCCGTCTATTACCCTGGCAACGGGAAAGCGATCTCCTTGCTGGATGAAAGCGACGTCGGTTCTAACTGTCGTTCCTTGCGAATGATTGGCATAGTTGATGTCTTCGCTAGGGAGGCCGAAGATCTCAACCTCGTCCAACCCAACATACCCGGACCAAAAATTAATGCGTATTCCGGTCGCCTCCACAGGATTCCAATGAACCTCTTTGTAGGCGCCCCAGTCTTCCTCCCACACCTTGGACTTGGCCCTGATCTTGTTGCGATTCCTTGCAATACCCTTCCAGATTCCCTGAGCGCTCTTCTTTCTCGGATGATCCTTTGAGAATTCGGGAAAACGACTCCCGAACTCAATGTCTTGGAAAACTGCGGTCATGGAGTAGTAGTCCTGGATCGAGATCGGATCGAACTTGTGATTATGGCAACGAGCGCAGCTCATGGTCACTCCCATAAGGGAAGCCCCAACCGTCTGCATGATCTCATCCATCCTGTCGGCCCGTGCCTGTCTTATGGCAGAGGCTTCCTGCCCGACCGTGGCGGCCGGTACGTGAGGGCCGGCCACGAGAAAGCCCAAAGCCTCACCTGAACCCATGCCGTCCCCAGCCAACTGCTCCTGAACGAAACGGTTGTAAGGGAGGTCCTCGTTGAAAGCACGTATGACGTAGTCGCGGTATACCCAGGCAAGTTTACGGTAGAGGTTGGATTCCGAACCATTTGTCTCCGCCCAACGAATAACGTCTAACCAATGTTGGGCCCAACGTTCTCCGAAATGAGGGGAGGCCAACAATTCGTCAACCAAATCAAAATAAGCCTGATCCCCATCCTTCTTGGACGCGGCCATAAATGAACGAACACGCTGAGGTTTGGGAGGCAACCCGGTCAACACGATCGAAGCCCGACGCATCAAGGACAAGGCATCGGTCGGTGGATTGGAAGGGATCTCTTCTTCTTCGAGCCGACTGTCGAGAAAGGCGTCGACGGGGTGACCGGTACCCTTGGGTGTAGTGGGTCGATCGACGGGAAGAAATGACCAATGGTCGGTTCCTTGTTCTAGTTTCTCGTCCATTTGACCGGGCCAAACGGCCCCTTCTTCGATCCACTGTTCAAGCAGGGCAATCTCGTCGTCGAACATGGCATCTCCCTTGGGTGGCATTCGCTCCTCGGGATCCTTGCTTTTAATAAGTTCAAGAATGTAGCTCTTTTTCAAATTACCCGCAATGACGGCGGGAAAGCCAGAGTCTCCCCCTTTGAGCAAGTAAACGCGTCTGTCCACTCGGAAACCCGACTTCTTCTTTTCAGGCCCATGGCAGTCCATGCAGTAATCCTGAAGCAGAGGCAAAACGTCATCTTCGAAATTCACTTTTGCAGGCAAAACCATACAGGGGATAAACAAGGACAAAGCGAGAAAGGCGTGGACGAAGGAATGTGGCATGACGGGAAATTTATACTTTCTGAACTCTTAAGCAAGCAACGTGGTTGAATGTACTAGTAGCAACTTTTGAAAAAATTGGAAGTTATAATTGGCAGATTCGTAATATTTTAACACTTAACCATAACAATAAAACTGGATTGGTTGTTAAAAAGGAGATAGTCTGAAGAATAAATCCGTTTCAGGGATCGACTAACGCAGTTCCCTTACCGAAGAAGCTTCGCAGAGGATCTTCATCCGCCGATTCTTGGCAACCAAGTCGGCAATGGGGTCAATCCAAGAATATGACAAACGATGGTAACTAGTGATGCTTCTGCGGCTAAATCGTCAAGTTTTCAAAGGTTGAAAGTTCGCCATTTATTAAACGATCAGCACCAAAGGAGCTATCAAGAATCACTCAGCCAAAGGAGCGGTTTGTTCGGGTGAGGTAACGCCGGGAGGCAGTTCCATGACCTTGAGGTTTCGAAAATGAATTTCGGCACCCTCGGACTCCAAGCAAAGATAGCCTTTCTTGTACTGGGAATTACGAATTCCGTTTACAAACTTTCCATTGACCGAGAGCTTGACGACGCCGTCCACGCACACCACGTCGTAAACATTCCATTGCCCCCTTCCCTTGCAACGGTTCTCGAGGGACTTGCTCCGACTACCCCGGGGGTTGTCAGGGGTCGCTTTGAGGCCACCCGCCCCGAAGAGTTCGCCATGAACGTAGGCAATAGGTGGAGGTGCTTTGCCTTTTTTGGTCCGGAGTTTAACCCAGTCGAGTTCTAACATTTGGATCTCCAAGCCCTTGGGCAGGCGGTTGCCAAAAGGGATGGCGTCGCTCCAGGCGAAGATTCCGGAGTTGCCGCCTGGCTCCATGTGGCGCCACTCGACGTGTAGCAAGAAATTCTCGTATTGTTTCTCGCTGCGCATGACCCCGATTGGCTTTCCCTTGCAGATGAGAATACCATCCTTCACGAACCAAGTGTCGGGCGAGGTGTTGACATCGACCCATCCGTCCAGGTCTTTACCATTGAAAAGATCGACCCATTTGGGAATCTCTGCGGCCAGACCAAACGATGTGAGGAACAGACTCGTAACAGGGAACATGAACAATTGAAAGAACGAGAGGCTTTGGAGTTTCATAACCCCAGACCTTAGTTCCTCTTTGGATACTGGCAAGGAAGGACAGTCACCATCGTTTCTAATTCCAGTGGGCCGGTTTGGTTGCAAAACAGTTCCCCACAAAACCTACGCTACATACTCCGAAGGTACGCTTGATCTGCTGAGCTAAGTCGATCCAGCGAAATTTCAAATGTCGACCCATCTCTTTTCTTTAAAATGGCCTTTCCCCGTTGTACTCCTTTCAACGCCGCCTCGACCTTGAACCTACCACTGCTGTCGGTCCATAATCGGATAGCCGAAGCCGGTGCCGATGCTCGACCGGGATCGCGAACATCGTAACATAAAATTTTATCAAGGCCGCGCAAATAGAGCAATCCGTTGGAGATCACGGGGTGGGACCAACTTTTCTTCATCCCGTCGGGTATCTTGAAAGAACTGATCTGGCGGAAAGCACCTAGCGGAGAAGCGTCTACCAGCACCATAATCCCGTCCTGATAACGAAAGTACAAACGTCCGTCAGCATAAGTAAGGCACGCCGAACCACTTCCCTGTCCGCCACCATCCCTGCGCCATTTGACTTCTCCGGTTCTAACGTCCGCACACCAAGGGCTTCCCCGGTCGTCAAAGTCACCGTAGACGTAGTTGCCTACCTTGACGATTCCTCCGTGCTTGTTCTTCAGTTCCCTTTTGAAGTATATCTCTTCGGCCGCGACTCCTCCTCGATTCCTCGAAAGTTTAAGCAAGGCTCCTCCTTTTCCGTACCCCGCTGAGGTAAAAACATAGTCGCCAAAGGGAATGGGAGTCGGAATATTCGCCGTATTTTTACCAAGTTTGTCATACCTCCAGAGAAATTTTCCGTTGGTAGCCGCCACGCCAAAGGTACCCCCGGCAAACAAGCGCACGTATTGCTTGACCCCTGCCCCGTTGGAAATTACCCACGACGAATAATGCGACTCCCCGCCTCCCGGCAGGGCGGTTTTCCAAACCGTGGACCCGTTTCGTTTGTTCAAAGCCAAAGCAGTCGCGTGCTTCCCTCCTGGAGAGCAAATGACATTGTTGCCGTCCACAAGAACCGACTCACTGTAATTCCAACCCCCGGATTTTCCGCCGAAATCGTTGGCCAAGTTCTTTCGCCAAACCTCACGACCAGAAGCGATCTCAACGCAAACCAGATCTCCGAATTGACCGAGTGCAAAAACCAAGTCGCCATCGACGGTCGGAGTGCAACGGGTACCGGAATAATTACCACCCGACTTCCCCACCTTCAAGGACCATAGGGTGGCGCCGCCTTTTGCGTTTAGGCAAAACAGGTAGCTCTGACCGGCTTTGTCCCCCATCGTGAAAATCCGGCCGCTGAAAACAGCCACGCTGGAAAACCCTTCGCCTACCGCACCCCCCTCCCATAGAAGCTTGGGACCGGCGGACGGCCAACTTTTCAACAACCCGCTTTCTTGGGACACCCCCAAGCGGTCGAACCCACGCCATTGCGGCCAGTCGGCCCCACACAAGACGCTCAAGGAAAGATAAATGCTAGCCAACAGGCATGACAACTTGTTCATAGGTTTTAAAAGTTCGTTCAAGCCCGCACCAAAGTCAAAACGGATTGAGGCTTAATGACTCTTTACAAGGCGAGGCTTGGTTGGAAAACCCGACTTTACTCTACTGTGGGAACAAGTTCAAAACCGTCTTTTCCATCCTTGACCGTCCAACCTTGCTCAAGCAACTCAGCCCGCAATTGATCGGCCAAAGCCCAATCTTTGCCTTGTTTCGCTTCCCAACGCCGTTGGGAAAGATCCTGAATTTCCGCAGGGGCGTCCTCAGTCCTCTCCTCCTTTGGCTCCACGATCAAGCCAAAGGCATCGCAAACCGCCTGAAAACCCTGACGAATCTTATTGAGGGCCTCTTCTTTGCCCTTGTATTCACCTTGTTCAAAAGCTTCTCCAAGTTCGCGAACCAAACGGAAGCAGCGTCCAAGGGCCTCGGGCGTATTCAAGTCCGAAAGCAAAGCTTCCTGGACCGGATGGAAAGGACCGAATTCGGTTTCCAACGAGTCACCTTGCGAGGGCTTGAAATCAAATTTCGTAGCAAAGTCACTCAATTTGGAAAGTGCCTTTCGGGCAGCATTCATCGAATCGAAAGTGAAATTAAGAGGCTGCCGATAACTACCGGATAAAAGAACATAACGGACTTCTTGTGCCTTGTATCCCTTCTTCGCGAGCTCTTCGAGTGTATGAAGATTACCAAGGGATTTACTCATCTTTTTACCCTCGACCATAAGGTGAGCAATATGAAACCAATGGCGGGCAAAAGTCTTTTTTGTTACTGCTTCCACCTGAGCGATTTCATTGTCGTGATGAGGGAAAACCAAGTCCACTCCGCCCGAATGAAGATCAAAACTTTCACCAAGGTGCTTCATGCAGATCGCACTGCACTCAATATGCCAACCGGGTCTACCTTGACCCCAGGGTGAGTCCCAGTAGTTTTCTCCATCCTCTGGTCGTCGTGCCTTCCAAACAGCGAAGTCTGCCGCCGACTCGCGATCGTACTCGTCTGAGTTCTCCCTTGTCTTCGTTGCAGTAGTGATCTCCCGCTCCGCCAAACGGGACAAGCATCCATAGCCCTCAAAGGAGTCGACATTGAAGTAGACGGACCCCTCGGTCTCGTAAGCCTTGCCTGACTCTACAAGTCTCTCGATCAAGACAATCTGTTCCGGAATATGACTGACAGCGGAAGGTTCGACATGGGGGGCAAGCAGCTTCAATGCCTGACAATCTCGATGAAAGTGCTCGGTCCATCGGTTCGTGAATTCGCCTAAAGGAACACCCTCTTGCTGTGATTGACGAATCGTCTTGTCATCGACATCTGTCAGGTTGCGGGCATGAAAGGTTTTTTGTCCATCTGTCTCGAGTACCCGACGAAAAATATCCTGCAAAACAAAGGTCCGAAAGTTGCCAATGTGAGCAGGACCGTAAACAGTTGGCCCGCATCCATAAAAGCGCACCGATTCGCCATCCATAGGAAAAACCTCCCGTATTTCCCGGGATAGGGTATCGTAGAGATTGAGGGACATGCTCTACTGCTCGCTGATCGTAATTGGCTTAATGTCCCATTTTGGGTTTTGACCGAGAAAGCGACAGGGATTGTTGTGAAAAATTTCCACCGCTTCCTGAAGGCTGTGCCCCCGATTGCGAAATTCCATAATCGATTCCTGCAAAGTGAAAGGATCGCTCGGCCCCCAGTCAGCAGATGAATTAACGAGTAATCGCTCAGTCGGGTACTTTTCTAAAATATCAACCGCCCTGCGAGGACTGCACTTGGTTACGGGGTAAAGAGTCATTCCTGCCCAGTAACCTGCATCAAGAACCGGTTCGATCGTCTGTTCTTCTACATGATCGATCCATATTCTGTCCGGGTCGACGTCCATACCAGCCAACACTTCCAAGACGGTCTTAGTCCCATGTGCCTTGTCAGCAAGGTGAGGCGTATGTATAAGTACAAGCTGTCCGTGTTTCATAGCCATGTCGACATGAGCTTGCAAAGATTCGATTTCATTGGGAGTCGATTTATGAAGACCAGTTTCTCCCACACCCAGGCAATTGGGCTTGTTGAAAAATTCCGGCATCAGGCGAAGGACTTCCTGAGTCAACTCTGGATTCTCCGCCTCCTTGGGATTAACCGCCACCCAACAAAAGTGCCTGATTCCAAAGGAGGCTGCCCGGGTCGGCTCGAATTCGGAAATTTGAGCGAAGTAATCAACGAAGGTCTCGGGGTGCCTTCTGTCGTAACCCGCCCAAAATGCGGGTTCGCACACGGCAACGACTCCAGACATTGCCATTCTCTCGTAATCCTGCGCCGTACGCGCAATTCCGTGGTAGTGAGGTTGTATGATCTGCATGGGAAAAAGGTTAGTTGATTTTGGCAAAGTGCTCGAGCAGTTGCTCGGCCCGATTTGCCTTGGGATGCTCGGATTGAGCCAAAACAGAGAGCGCACCGAGCATGGAATCTCTTTTGGATTCGTCATCGGCCTTAGCACCGTCACGCTGAGCAGCTCGATCATAGCGATCTAGAAAAGCGGCTATTTCAAGCAAATCTCGGCGGGCTTCCAAGTAGTAAGTATCCAGGGTTTCTTGTGGGCTTAACATTGTCTTTGTTCAAGTTTGGTTGAGAGGTAAGTTCATTATTCCGAATTTGCGTTCGGGACAAGAGACGAATGGTGATGAAGAATCAAGTGACTGTCCTTAATCGATACGATAAAAGTAAAACGGGCGTTTTGTCGAACAAGGACGTCGGCTTCTTCATAAAAAAATGTATAATGACCAGTCGCCTGATAAAGATCCGATGAGAGAGGCTTGTGGGACAGGGTGCTGGGATCAACCTCGACACCCGCACCAGGACGCTTCATGAAGTTCTCGAAGTATTCCCTTCGTTGAGCAGGTCGCATGAGCGGTTCAGCGTCAAAGGTTGCCATTAGTAGAGCTTTTTCCTCGTATAGAGAAAGAACACCCTCCAAGTTTCCTTCATTTAGAAGGTCGGTCCATTGATTTGGGATATCAAAATTCATAATTTAGTAGATGATTACTTTTACTAGCACAAAACTAAGGAGTCGCTCAACTTCAATACAAAGAGAAACGAGAAGGTTTCAGGCAGAGTTCGAAAAAGCTTTTTCCCAAGCTTCGATTTTGAATCCTTGCAGAGCGATTCCTTCGCCAACGACAAAAGGCCTTTTGATCAGGTTCCCACGCGCTCGTAGAAGTTCAAGGGCTTGGTTCTCAGAAAGGGTAGGAAGCATTGCTTTCAGTTCGGGGTCCCGATAATCTTTGCTCGATGTATTGAACAATTTCCGAATCTCCCCGCCATGAGCATTAAGCATTGCTTTGAGTTCCTTGATGCTCGGAGTCCTTTCGCGGATTGGAAAAGAGGAAAATTCAATTTCGTTTTCACTTAACCACGTGGTTGCCTTTCGACAAGTCGAACATTTTTTGTATTGATAAACCTTAATTTTCATTTGTTTGCCATAAGTAAGAGATTCCAATAAGACAACTTTGATCCAGCTTTCAACCTAGAACCGTCTATGAAAACATACCTTTCAAAATGCATCCTTTCGCTCAAAATCGCCAGTGTCGCCCCCTTCTTCTCTTCTTACGCTGTGGAATCTAATGACACGATTCCTTCACCATTAGCAGACCCCATTTCAAGCGATAACAATCATTCTTCCATGCAAGTAATCAAACGAATCCTCGAAAACGGTCTTACCGTTTATCTTAGCCCTAACAAGGAAGAGCCCAGATTCTACGCCGAAATCATAACCCGTGCGGGGAGCAAACACGATCCTGCCACCAACACCGGTTTAGCTCATTATCTTGAACACTTGCTGTTTAAGGGTACTTCATCTTTCGGAACGGTAAACTTCGAGAAAGAAAATGCTTTGCTCGACGAGATCACCGAACTTTATGAAAAACGCTCGGCAGAAACCAACGCGAGTAAGAGGAAGGAAATTTATGATCGAATCAACGAGGTTTCGACAGCAGCAGCTGTTTTCGCAATTCCCAATGAGATGGATCGCGTTTACAGCGACATGGGAGGAAAGGGTATCAACGCTCACACATGGCATGAGGAAACGGTCTACAAGGTTGACCTACCAAGCAACAGACTTTCCCACTGGGCCCAAATCGAAAGCGAACGCTTCGCAAACCCGGTATTTCGTCTCTTTCACACCGAACTCGAGACAGTTTACGAGGAAAAAAACCGCTCTATAGACAACAAAGACAGGTTACTGCAGCGTGAGGTAAACAACCTACTTTTTAAGGTTCATCCCTACGGCCAACAACCTACGCTGGGCTCAATCGAGCATCTTAAGAACCCATCGATCAAGGCAATCGAAGAATTCTATGCCCAGCACTATGTTCCTGAAAATATGGCTATCTGTATCTCAGGTGACATCGATCCGGAGAAGGCTTTTTATGTTATAGAAAAACATTTTTCTTCTTGGAAAAACCCAGAATCCCTCCGCCCAGAACCCATATGGCAGGAGGGGCCAATCGAAGGACGTGAATTTGTCCAAGTCCAGTATCTTGGCGAAGTGCAACTCCTGCTTGCTTTCCGCACTGCACCTCGGCACCACCCTGATTACCATGCCCTCCGATTAATGGATATGGTACTCGATAACTCTGTCGCTGGATTAATCAACCTTAACCTCGTGGAGAAACAAAATGTCAGGGCAGCAGGTTGTTTCCCACAAAACTACAACGACCACGGAGTGCAATTTTTTTACGGAGTCCCCAAGGATGGCCAGACTTTGGAAGAAGCCGAAAAGCTCATCCTTTTAGAAATCGAAAAGCTTAAGCAGGGACAGTTCGAAGACTGGGTTCTGCCCGCCGTCATCAACGACTTTAAGAAAAAAGAGAAGGAAGACCGTGAGAGTAATGCCAAGCGAGTTGAAATGATGCGGGACACATTTCTTTCCTTTGTCGAATGGGAAACAACGGAACAATCCATAGATGAACTCGAAAAGCTGTCCAAACAAGATGTGGTTCGCGTTGCAAAAAAGTACTTGGGCTCCAATTATGTCGCAGGCTTTCGAATTGATGCTCAGCATGAGCTTCCCAGCATTGAAAAGCCCTCTATTGATGCCTTGAAAATTGATCCGGATAAAGAATCCGAATTTATGCGCCAAGTAGACGCTCTTCCATACGAGCCTTTCGAACCAAAGTTTGTTGAAAATGGCAAAGACTACACATTGCTTGAAGTCTCAGATGGAATCAATTTGATCCACACCAGTAACCCGCTTAACGATCTCTTTACTCTTGAAGTCCGTATGGAAGAGGGCTACCGCCACCAACCCATGCTTCCTTATGTCAAGAGAATGATCGACCGATCGGGGGCAGGAGACACATCTGCAGAGAATCTCAAAATCGAGTGGTACAAGCTGGGAACAGACTTCAGTTTCGGGATAAGAGACTTGCTTTCCTCCTTCGCTTTGAGCGGTCTAGACGAGAATATGGAGCCCTCATTGGATCTTGCCCGTCAGCTCTTGCAATCACCCAATATCACATCGGAAAAATGGGATGAATCTAAAAAAATCATTCTGTCAGAGCGGGATGACGAAGGGAAGGATCCACGTGCTCTGAGCAACGCCTTGGCTCACTTCCACAGGTATGCAGAGAACTCCCGTTATCTTCAGAGGCCCTCTGATTCTGAAGTCAAAGCAACCACGGTCGAAGGACTTGCGGCAAACCTTGATGCCTTGCTCCAAACCAAAAGAACGGTTCTTTATTACGGCCCTCGCTCGGCTGAGGATGTGCTTTTGGCCCTCAGAAGCAGTTTCCTTGCGGACAAACCGAGTCGCAAGGTTTCTCCAATCGAGCCCAATCGCTCTTTGGTACCAAATGAATCTCAAGTCTTCTTTCTTCAGAAGGAAATGGCCCAAGCTCAAGTGAGGATCGAGTTTGCAACAGGACTCTATGACGAGAAGAAGGCACCAGCCGGCCAGCTTTTCAACGAATACTTTGGCGGAGGAATGGCCGGTTTAGTCTTTCAGGAACTTCGAGAGGCACGTGCCCTTGCTTACTCAGCCTGGGCACACTATTTTAACCCGGCCAGACCAAATGAAGAAAACATATTGGTTGGAGCCATCGGATGCCAAGCGGACAAAACACTAGACGCAGTGGAAGCGTTCATGAAATTGCTTGAGAAAATGCCTATAAATGAAACACGTTGGCAATCCGCTCATTCATCTATCCTCAGTACTTACCGAACAAACCCCATCGGCTATCGCTCTACACCCTCTTTTGTATATGATGTAAGGGCCCTAGGATTGAAAGGAGATCCTCGGAGAAATCGTTATGAGACACTTCGATCAGCGGAAATCGACTTACTCAAGGAATTTTACGAGAGAGAAATACAAACCAAGTCAAAACTTCTTTCCATCGTGGGCGATTCAGCCAAGATCGATCTGGATAAACTTTCCGAATTTGGTCCCGTGAAAAAAGTGAGTGCCGAGAAACTCTTCACCCGCTAGGGTCGTCGTTTTGATGAGCTCCTCGTGACGAAGACGAAAAACCACCGTCCAAAGGCTTGACCTCGGGGATTGCCAAGATTTTACGGAAAAAACCGAAGACTTTTTCGCATTCTTTTTCGCGTTCTTGAGGATTCTTGAGGCGCAAAATCACACGCTCACAACGGCCGTTCTTTAGTTCAGTAAGCAAGCAACTGCAAGTAACTCGTCCGTTGTTAGTTGGAATCTCAAAGACATCGACCCGTCCCATCGGAACAAACAACTCGGCACCTTCGGATGCTTCCATTCGAAGGGAAACCCTTTTTTCTTCAAAATTAAATATTCTTGTGAAATTGACACGCATGGAGTCACCTTCGCTGAGCATGGATTCCATGCCCGTACGCAAGATTTTGATTATTTCGACCGCACGATTCATTTGAGCCGTGCAATTACGACTCAATACGGATAATGAAGCAACAGAAAACAAATTTTCCAAAATGAATGCACCTTGTCCAAAACAAGAAGATCAAGAACTTTATGAAGAATGCCTAGAAAAAGCCGAAGGTGACAAAGCCCGTGCTCTGGCATACTATAATCATCGTCGGAATATGGAATGCGTTTTAGATCAGGAAGACTTGGATAATCGGGAAAAATGGCCCATGCTTACTCCTCTGCTTATCCTCTACACCTTGGGTACAATAGGCGTACTCATTCTTGTTTATTGGTACCTTTCCTTTCGTCTTGGATGGTAAGGACTATTGAGTGCAACAATTCCTTCTCAACGATCGACTAAGGCAGGCAATTCCGATCGGTTTGCCAATCTTGCATTTTCATCGTATGATTTTAATTCTTTCCTTTCACTGGCTGACTCGAAAAGGATAATAAAAAAGATGGTTGGCATCTTGTATTGAGAAAGGATCAAATGGTAAAATAAGGCCTTGCCATCCAGTTTTTCGATCTTGCCCATTTTGCCCATGAGTTCAAAAACGCGTGAACGTGAACCCGATCTAATTCAGTTTCGAATCGAACATATGCTTGATGAAGATCTTCCTGTAGAAAGTTTCTTTATGGCTAAGGATGCCAATGACGCGATCAAAATGCTGGCTCGGTCATGCCTAAAGTACCTTGTAGACCGGAACCTAAGCAACCTCTCCGTAGATTGTTTTGTGAATGCTTATGCAAACCCTAGACAGCCTTTTTTAGAACAACCAGAAATGGTTCCCGTACTTGAAACCTTACCTGAATTTAAGGGATCCGCGGAAGATATCACAAAAAATGAATTCCCAGAATTAAAACAAGAAGAGAACCTCGATTCAGAAGAATGCTTTGTTGAATCCAACTCAGAGAAAAGCGAAGAACATTCTACACCAGATCCCTTTAAAGATTCGAACGCCGAAGAAGAAAAAAAAATCAAAGGCAAAACCTCTAACGAGGATAATATTTTTGCCGCAGCTTCTGAGGAACCTAAACCGGATCCTGCGGTTGAACACGCTATGAAAAAGAAGGCTCGGGACGAAGAAATTATTCAGGCCAAGTTAGAAAACGAAAGAAGGCGCAATGAATTCGAATCCCTTCGCTCAATAGCATTACAGCAAGTTGACGAATTAAATGAAAAGCTTTCGATCCTCCAGATCGATGAGCATAATCGTTGGTCCGACGAATGGGTTTCTGTTCCCTACCCTTTGATTGAGCAGGATGTGGAGAATGAAGAGCTTCCGCAAGAATGATCATTTCACTCTTTTGAAAGTAACGAGCTTGACTCGTTGATCGTTGACGAAGTGGATCACCTGCGGTAGTAAGTTTGCTTGTGTTTCGGGTCGGTAGCTCAATCGGTAGAGCAGTGGCCTTTTAAGCCATTGGTTCCGGGTTCGAGTCCCGGCCGGCCTACCACCTCGAAACCAAGTTAGTCAAAGGGAAAGACTTTTTGCTAAATTACGGCCTCGATCGTCCGACTATGTAAGTATTATAAAATATGTCGGGTCTTGTAGCCCTTAACGCAAGACTAGTCGCTTACTAATTATGCAGTTCTTTGCTCCACAGTTTAATGAATCCAGTTCCGTTTTGACTGGAATTACCCTTTCATGACCGTCCATCTGCACAACGCCTCCATGTCTTTAGCATACAATGGCATTAAGGCAGCAGGAGCAGTCGAAAAATCGGTTGCCAAATTGGCTACTGGTAAAAAGCACCTCAACGCTGGAGAAGATGCCGGGGGATTCGAACAAGCAATTCGCATTGAAAACGAACAAAAGCTGGCTTCCCTCAATGTTCACAACATGCAAAATCTGATTTCCTATACGCGGATGCAGGAGGGTGCTCTCGGGCAAGCTGCAAACATTCTGCAAAGAATGAATGTTCTTTCTCAACTAGCCCTAGATGTAACCAAGTCAGATTCCGACCGAACCAACTATAACCACGAGTTCGTCGAGCTTTCCAAGGAACTTGATTCGATCAAGGGAATGAAATTAAATGACATTAATCTTTTTCAGGGTGATCCTGTCTACCTCACGATCAATAATCCTGAATACAGCGAAGAAAAGGCACAATTCATCTCGATTCTCAGATCGCAATGGCTCAAGGGAGCAGAGCAAACTGTAAATGATCGACTCGGTCTGCAGGGTACGGGACAAATGAACCTCATAATCGAAGTATCGGAAGAAGAAGCATATCCTGTCCTAATTTCCGAATCTTACGATGATGATAATGCGAGGCTCAAGTTTTTCCTCGATACCTATCAACAAGCAGGTTTCCCAATTTCTTCGCCATCCGATTGGGCTGAAAGATATAATGTCCAGGCCATGACTCGATTGATTCTTCGGGATAACCTTCATTATACTGCCTTGGCAAACGGGAATGTAAACAAGGGGACCTCCACGGAAGGAGGTGCTCATTGGTTTAAGGATGGCTTGGAAGAATTCATTCATGGTGGTGATTATTTGATTCAGTTTAGTGGAGCTTCAAATATCACTGATTTGGTCAATGCGATGGGTTCAGGTGATGACCAAGGTGGAGGAATCCAAGGTCGAGCCTCAAATTATCTCTCCGTACGTTACCTCCATGAAGAATTAAAAGCTGCCGGAGCAACCGAAGGAGTTAAAACCATGCTCCGCTGGATGTCCGATCAAGTTGCAACCGGAAAAAACCCTCTGCAAAGCAGTATTGGTGCGGCTCTTGTAAACTTCCTTCCCGCCAAATACACTTCTGCCTCAACTGCCAACGACGAATTTATCTCGGACTACAAAGCCAACGCCCCAACCGAATTAAGCGGTAAGATTCAAGTCTACAATACGGATACTGGTGCCATTGGTGGATTTGACGCAGAAAATGGTGCCGGAGCTGTCATATCGGTTGCTGATGCAGTTCCAAATAGTGGACCAGGCTATGAGCTTACCGACCCCACCAAAAACCCGACCAGCGGATTCAATGTTCTATGGGAGGGAGAAGATAATGTTTTGGTACCTGGAGAAGAACAACTTTTTGAAACGGTTGGAATGGTAACTGTTGACAACATACACAATCACAACCTCAAAACCATTGAATCCTCCAAGGCTACTTTGAATAAGATCGAGGAATTGCTTGAATCCCTTATCAAGGAAAGAGCCCGCGTTTCTGCCAACACGCAACGAATTTTAACGCAGCGAGATCGCATTGAGTCCACTTTGAAAAACCAAGAAAGTGCTCTGAGTCGAATTGCGGATACCGATTTTGCTGAGGAAAGTACAGCTTTGGCGAAAAATCAGATCCGAACTCAAGCCAGCATAGCCATCCTGGCTCAAGGTCAGGAAAGCAGGCTATCCTTACAAAAACTACTTGCCGGTGTGAAAACCAAAGGGAAAAGTCTTAGCGGCCCGCCGCAAGGTTCTTGATTTCACATAAATCGATTTTTCCAGTTGGTAAAACTGGGATAGTCACGACTTTGCGTATCTCTCGTGGGATCCAAAGATTTGGTAGGCCTGCATCGACCAAGTCTCTGCGCAATTTCTGCTTGTCCAAATCAAGGGTAGTCAAAAGAATCAAGCGTTCTCCCTTCGCCTCGTCCGCTATGCCGACAACAACGCAGACAGGTTCATCCTGGACAGAGAGACCAAGTGTTTTTCCAACCGCGTCTTCGATTGTTCCATGCGGAACCATTTCACCGCCAATTTTTGAAAAGCGGGAGAGTCGGCCCTCGATGAAAAGGAAATTATCAGGGTCGATTCGGCCCAAGTCTCCGGTCATAAACCATCCGTCATCCGTCAGCACTTCCTTGGTTTTCTCAATTTGATTGAGATATCCAATAAATATATTTGATCCGCGGAAGCAGAGGATTCCAGATTCGCCAGTGGGTAAATTAACTTTAGTCTCAGGATGAATAACCTTTGACTCAATCCCAGGCAATAGACGTCCGACAGAGCTTTCCTTAGATCCCTCCCCTGGAAGATTGAATGATAATACAGGAGAAGTTTCCGTCAGTCCGTATCCTTCCAAATATTTGCAACCCACTTCTTTTTCCCACTTTTCACGAAAGGAAGGAGGAGTCTTTTCGGCTCCCGCAACTACATACCTAACGCTTGCCAAATCTTCGATCTTTCCTTTTCTGAAGTACCCCCTGAGAAAGGTTGGCGTACCCATCAAAACATCAACCCGCTCTGTTCGAATAGCCCGAATGCTTAAGGTAAGATCAAGGGGAGACGGTGCCGATACGATCTCGATGCCATCAAGCAAAGGATAAAGGGTAGCAATTGTAAAACCAAAGCTATGGAAGAGGGGGAGGTTTGCGAGTATCTTTGAATCTTCAGCAAATAATCCGATTTGCGAAATCTGATGACAATTACAAATAAGGTTACTATGGCTCAAGGCGACACCCTTGGGCACGCCGGAGCTGCCACTGGTAAACAGGAGTGCAGCTTCCTTGTCTCCTCCATCGTTCGGAATTCCGTGTGATTTGGCGAAACCCAAGGGGAAAAGACGTAACCAAAGTAATTGCCGAATCAAAAACAATCTCTCCTTTCGATAACCCTTTAGTTTTTCGCCCAGATCGATCCAACCATCTAACCAAGGAAAATCAGGGAATTTCTTTGTCAAAGTTTTAGCAGTAAGGATTGTTTTGATTCCGGCTTCTTCCATCGACTTCTTAATCGTTTCGGACCCCAAAGTAAAATTAAGGTTAACGGGTATTTTGTCTGCAAAGAACAAGGCAATATTAGCCAAGGTACCTGCCAGGCCAGGAGGCAATACCACCCCCACCCGATCTTCCTTTATTGTGCTTTTCAGGTCACGGGCCAAACGGATTGCCAAAACCAAAAGAGTACCCCCCTTAATCCGAATGGGGGGTGAAATACCGTAATCAACGAGAACAGACTCACCGATTTTCTTGGTCAGTGCTTCGAACAGTTTATTCGCCAAATGGTTAGATTGCTTCATTGAAGAGATCCATTAATGAATACGCATTGATTTGCCGTTGCCAAGACTCGAAGACGGTTTATCTTTACAGATACATGAAAGCTTCAGCATTCGCTA
>Ga0233432_10002175_pt1 | contig 18333 bp, 10 predicted proteins | sample SI_122_August201_6_FD_179870 | JGI IMG/M metagenome (GOLD analysis project Ga0233432, IMG submission 179870) | Seawater microbial communities from Saanich Inlet, British Columbia, Canada - SI_122_August2016_10_MG | ecosystem: Environmental > Aquatic > Marine > Inlet | place: Canada: British... | reverse complement strand
CAGATGCGAAAGCGTTCACGCGTGCTGCTGCCGCTGTTTTTGGGGTCCGTTTTTGTGTACGCTGCGTACGCGACGTGGCGCACAGAGAATTTACACCGGCGGCACCAGCGGTATGCGTATGCCCTGGGTGCGATTAGGGCGCTTGGTTTGGAGGCAGACGCCAGGCCAGGTGCCGTGTCACGGCTGCCTGTCGAGAACACAAGCAATGCAAGCGCGACGTGGCGCGCAAAGGATCTACACGGGCGGCACATGCCGAATCAACAGCACGCGCATGTACCTGGTACGCCTCGGGTGGTCGAGTCTACGTCAAGTTCTGACCAGCAAATCATGGCACGAGTGGCGGGGGCAGACTCAAAGAATTCAAGCGTGAGCTGGGTCAAAAAACCCAAGGTTATTTACTTTTTACATTTGCACAAGTCAGGCGGGACGAGTGTTTGTAGCGCGGCAAAGGCTAGCGGCCTGCATGTAGACAAGCACAATTGTAACGTGCAAGCAGACCAGCGGTGCTGTGGTGGTGAAACTGTGGTCGAACAGCAGCAGTTTGCGCGTAACACAAAGTTTGACTTTGTGGCTTGTGAAAATTACATGTATGCTGAAATGGACCTTGAATATTACATTTACGTCATTACGCTGCGCAACTCGATGGCGCGGTACATGAGCCACTACAACCACGTGATGCGCACCAGACAAACGGAGTCGTTTGACGCATGGTTGTCTGGACAACCTGACAATTGGAACGTGCGGCACATATGCGGATCGCGCTGTATGCAAGTACCAAAGTTTGCGCTATCAAGTGACGACTTTTACGTTGCAGCCCGTCGGCTGTCACGGTTTTCCCATATACTTTTTCACGAGACGCTGCGTGAATCTTTTGATGCCATGGTGCACAAGTTAAAGTGGAAAAATGTGAGATTACACCACGATCAAGCAAGTCCAAAAATGTACATGTACGCACACGCAAATTGGACATCGATGACTTGTTTGGATGATTTGTTGTATGCAAAAGCAAAGCAAAATACGCTTTTGGAAATTTTGCCATCGGAGGTGGATGCACTGATCAAAGTGATGAACGCAAATGTGACAAAATACAAACACCCATGTGGCACCTCATGCTCGCGTTATCGGTAATACCCTATGTATTGGTTTGTGCGATGGTGTGCAAATACCAGTGCTTTCAATCCAAATCAGAGGCACGTGCATGCGTCTGACGCGACACGGACGGTCTTTTTGGTGCACAACTCAAGCAGAGTGTCGTGCCGTGGATGGCTGTGGACACAATCATTTCGTGCTTTACCACGCGTGTTATGTATTGAGCACGTGTCACCACTGGCGGGACCCATTGAAATAAAACTTGGGCGCATCGGTAAGAAACACAAGATTTGTCGGTGGTATCTCGCCAATGAGCAGTTGTTCCGAGGCAGTTTTGACGAATGGCGTCTGCGCATTGTAATGCACGCCGAGCTCGCGAAAGTTTCGCACCAGGGACGCCTCGCGCGGTAAATTTGCGTACACCGTGTATCGGTCGTCGTGCATAGACGTATACCTGAGGTGCAAAATCGTCCACATGCAGTTGATACCAGGGCACCGTCCTTGACGTTCAAACGCCTTGTACCACGCTGTAAAAATTGTGCCGTCGACGTAGGGTTTGTCTATGTGCTCGCGAAGCTGAAACCGGCGAGCCCACGCGGAGAATTTTTCCCAGTGCCGGGCAGTCGGGGAAAACCCCCATGAGCCCACAAACGGAAACAAGTAATTCAGACCCGTACTCATTTCATTGCGGCGCAGAATTCGGAGCGTGCCGGGATGCCGCTGTAGGCTGAAACCCGCAATGTCGGTGCGCGCGGCGTAATGTGCGTGACCGGCCTTTAGCCACTGCCAGAAAGCTGCAGAGACCTCGAGATCGTCTTCGAGAATCAGCGCAACCTCGGGGGTCGACGCGTGGAGGCCGGCGGGCACGGAAAGATTCCAGGTGTCCAACCACTGCGCGCGCAGGCCTGCATTGCTGAAGCGATTGTGTACGGTTTTGGCCCCAAAGGGCCAGCCGATGGAGTGCGATACAGCGACGGTCGCGGAGTCGAGCTCGCCGCGCGCCGACCGGTCAATCCAGATGTCCAGCGCCACACAATCGCCGCTGTAGTTTGCTCGCACCAGGGACGCGAGTAGGCGGTGCAGCGACTCTGCGCGGTCCATTGTGAGGACAATCAGGCGCAGCGCGGGGGCGCACGTTTTGTCCGAGATCAAAAATTCCATGGGCGCTCGGGGTTGGTGTCTGTGCACGCGACCAATGAAGCGGTCGTACGTGAGAAACCATTGATGTGCGAGACATACTAAAACAAAAGAGCCTACAAGTCGGAAAAGTTGCGTGCGGAGGCTCTGTGTTTGCTGCTTTGATACAATTTGCTTTTTCATGTAAATTGCAGAGTAATGAAGCAGCGTCATATAAACTGTGTTTATTTTTTGTTTGATTGTTGAGCGTACACGTGCTTGCTTGAAAATGCACGTGTTATCATATTGCGTTTTAGCGATCATGTGCGTTGCGTGTGTGTTGCACTTGGTAGTCCACGTGCAGTTCAGGTCAAAACTCGTGCACGACATAATCAACGAGGCGTATTTACCAAAACCCCGGCACCAGTTTTCTGTTTTGCACAGTGCTGGGAACACCAGCATACGTAGACAAATATTTGAGTTGCTGAAACCAACCCAGAAATTCACGCAGGCACAAAAACACGACGCAGTTGCACACATGCCCAGTGCACAGCTGCCAGGGCACGCACGGCGGTTCTCGTGGCTCGTTGTGCATGGTGCTAAACCCGCGGACGAGGACACTAGGACAGCACGGCGCAGGTTTCCGACCCTCGCAACCGCGAGTGAGCAGTACCGCAAAGCAATCTCCGAGTTCATGCAAGAGGACCTCGTGCTGAAAAGTCCGATCGCGGCCACCGTATACACCGGCAACAGTACATCTTCGCGCAAGGTTGAGGTCATACACGGGGTGCGAGTGCAGTACAAGAACGAAGGACTTGACACAAGTACCTGTGTCGTTGTACACGAGCCGACGTTCATGCCTTTGTTATCACAGGAGACAAATCCGTTTCACTTTTTTGGAGACACCTGGCATGCAATTGTGCCTCTGGTGGAGTCGGTGGCAGGCCAGCGGGCATTTGAAGCCAGAGACCTTCGCATATTCTTGACATTTCAAAAATCGACGCGGCGCAAGTCGTGGATTGCACGCGGCTGGGGCATGGCGGGCTTTTACTCTGCCCTCACCCGGTTTCCGCTGGAAGCCCTGGGCTCGATTCGCAAGCCAGTGTGCTTCAAGGACGCCATCATCGGCCCTGGTATCGGAGGCAGAAAAATGCACAGCGACGTGCAATTTTACCTCAAGCGTTTGAGTCTGTTCCCGGTGCGTGTGGTGCCCACACAGAATCCGCAAGTGTTGCTGATCCAGCGCCAGACTATGGACGAATCGCGATTTTACGACTCCGGGCGCACCATCCTCAACATACACGCAGTCGACACGGCCATGCGCGACGCGTACGGTGCTGCGTACCTGGGTTCACTTGCGTTCGAGCTCATGCCACTGTCAACGTCCCTCAACGTCCTGCGCATGGCTGACATTGTCGTGCTCATGCACGGCGCTGGGCACAGCATGGCAGCCGCTTTTATGCAGGAAGGCGCCTGGCTGCTGGAGCTGTCGTGGGCGTGCAGGGGCACTGTGCTGAAAAATACTGGCAAGGTCATCAAGGGCAGAAATGTGCACCAACGGAACTATGTGGTACCGAAAGGCGATATTGTATTGGTACCGCGAGCTTTTGTGGATGTGGCGTCGCACTATGTTGGCTCGTTTTTGAGCGGCGTCGCGTCTGCGCCAACGTGTGAGGCGATGTTTCCACAACCTTTCCATACCCTGTATGGTGACAGTGAGTTTGGATGGTGGTGTGGCAAGCACGACCTCACGCACGACCACGAATTCAACGACGAGTGCAGAATGAACGTGATTTTGAATCCAACGTATGTGCTCGAAATTGTGAGAACAACGAGGTTGCACTTGTAGACAAGTGCTTTTCCGCCCTGTATAACGTACTTGCATGTTTGTAATGCTTGCAAAATAAAGCTCGTGGTATTTATACATGTGTAAGAAAGGGATAATGGACATTTCGAGACTCGCTTGTACATGAAGCGCCAGGAAATCCACTGGCTAATAATATGCCTTATTGTGGTGGTACTAGTGGGCATACACAAGGGATCCTACGAGCCAAGCGTATCAGACAGCATGACCGCAAACACTGGCGTAAGTGCACACGGCACGTGCCAGCAGTCAGAAAAGAAACGCCTCTTGTTTTTTTTTGGCACGCGACCGGAGGCCATCAAAATGGGTCCTATTATTCAAAGAGCAACCCAAGAAGATGCATTCCAAGTCATTAATGTCTTCACAGGACAGCACGTGGACATTATTATGCCATTTGTCGCCTTTTTTGAGATCACAATCCATCACACCTTAGATACGCGCTCGCACCAGCAGCAGAGTGTTTCGCTGTTGTTGTCCAGACTCGTCACGGCAATTGAAACAAATATCCCGGCGTGCAAAGATGACATATGGGTCGTGCAAGGGGACACAACCACGGCACTGGCCGCTGCGATGGTTGCGTTTTCGCATCACGTTGCGCTTGCACACGTCGAGGCAGGGCTGCGCACATACGATGTGCAATCCCCATTTCCAGAGGAGTTTAATCGCCGTGCCATATCTTTGATGTCCTCATACAATTTTGCACCGTCGCAACTGGCGTATGAAAACCTCAAAAATGAGGGCGTGCGATCAGACACGTTACACGTCACCGGCAATACAGTGATTGATGCGGTGCGGCAGTTTTCAAATCACGCACGGCGCCCGCGTGCGCTTGATTTTGACACAGCCAAGACACGGTTGGTGTTTGTCAGTATGCACCGACGCGAGAACTTTGCGCGTATTGCGGAGACACTTGAAACAATCAACGCCGTAACGTGCATCGATTGCGTCTTTGTGGTACCCCTGCACCCAAACCAAAACTCCGCAAAGCCCATGACACAAGCATGCTCTCGATACACCCGCTTCAAGTGCATCCCGGGGCTAAATGTCGACGAAATGTACTGGGTGCTGGCACACGCGCATTTTATTATGACGGACTCTGGCGGCGTACAAGAAGAGGCGAGTTGGTTCCGCAAACCCGTGCTCGTGCTTCGCGACAAAACGGAACGCATGGAATCTGTGCATGCGGGCGTTTCGGTGCTAATCGCACAAAACGCAACCAAAATGCGCTTTTACATGGAGCGCTTGTTGGACACCAGTAGTGACGTGTATGCACGTATGACACAACCCGCGTTTCCATACGGGCATGGATTTGCAAGCGCAAAAATACTCACTGCTTTGTCTGCATCCACACATCGTACCGAAACACAAGGATCTATGCACAGAACTGAGCACGTTGTGCAGCATGGCACCATATATCTCGATCGCCAATCTATGCCTGCCTGTGCACCGCGGAAAGACCCCGTACGGTTTGCGTGTTTTCGCCCAAAAACTATTGGCGTCATTTTGACGGTGTACAAACGCAACAACCTTTCTCGACAGCTCGAGGCGGCAGCATCGCAAACAATGCAGCCACTGGTAATTCACGTGCATCACAACGATGTGCATATTTCAAACAATGCCGTGAGCACGGACATATCAAAGTTTGAAACCAAATACCCACACATCAGGGTTGCCTACACGCATTACCTGCAAAACTCGCGCTTTCACGCGCGCTTTTTTACGGCGTACATGCTCGACACGGAATTTGTGTCGGTATGGGACGACGACCAAATGCCACCGAGTCCATGGCTTGAACGCAGCGTTGAGTTGTCCCTGCAGAATTCAGATGCGTTGGTCGGTGCGCATGCCTACAATGTGAGGGAGATTACTTCAGAAGGTGTCGTTTTGAGAACACATGCACATGGCTTCGTTGATGTTGTTGGCCACATCTGGACGCTTCGCAGGGAATACATCAGGTTTTTTCTCGGTGATTTGCAGTTCACGTATACGACAGGCGAGGACATACAACTGTCATTTTCACTGCAAAAAAGAAACATCTTGACCGTATTTATGTTAAAAAACATGGGTGTTAAAACCCCTGATACATCGGATAGCGGGTCTGCAGTTGCGTCGTACAAAACTACAGACCCAAAGTATCATGCAACTCGGAATCTTCTATGGTGTCAAGTGATCAAGGCGGGATATCAAACAAGGCAGTGCGACACCTGCAACGCTGTGAATATAGACGCGTGTATTCGATATTACACCGGTGTTATCGAAGCGTGAGCGCTAAAGTAACACATGTCTTGATGCATGGCCTATGATCACTTCCCGTACGTCGTGTACGTTGACGGACATGGTGCTAGCAAGATTGCCGACAAAAATGCAGGCGTTTAACATCAAGATCATGTCTTCGATCGGCGACGTGAAAGGCGACAGGCTACCGTTGAGATTCTTGAGCAGCAAGTTTACCTTGTCCATGTGCTGTCTATCACTGCACGTAATGAAGCGGTGGTCGGCGTGACCGAGTCGTCGCAGGTGCTTGACAATAAAAGGTGGATCTAGCATACAGTAGCGTGTGTCTTTGCGCATTTTTACATGCCTTGAAACACACGAGTTTTCAAGCAATCGACTATGCAGCACTGTCAACCGCGGGGTTAGTCCAGTTATGTACTGTGATACACGCGTGTGCACTTCGTGTCGGATAGCTGAAAATAGCAAGAACGTCTTGATATACATGTAACGCGTCGTGTTTATCGTATGTGGGTGTACGGAGGAAAACACTTTCGAACCATGCTCAAATTTGTCTGTCTTTTGTCCCGTGTACGAGTAAACGCATACGCGTGCTAATTGGTCAAAATCAAATATATGGTCCAACGCAAACTCCCTCACAAAATCATGCTTGATAACAATACTATGTCGTTGTGTAGCATCCGGGGTAAAAACATACGTCCACAGCAAGTTTGTCATGATAATCATCCAGTTGTTCAGTCTCCCGTATCGATCAAACGTGACGTATCGTTGCGGGCACTTTAAGCCGAAAACCCCAAGCTCATTTTCAATGCGAGTGTTGATGATTTTTGCGCGTAAAGACGGTGGTTGTGGACATGAGTCCGTATATGTATTTGTGAGTTTTTGTATGCGTTGACCATCTATGCTATCTGCGTGTTTGTATCCGAAGACGCCGTCTCCTGTTGTTTGTGAAACTAATATTTTTGGTTCTGTGTGTAGGTTCTGTTGTTGAAGCCCGGATGCATTTACTCGTACGCATTTGGAATCTGCATTTTTAACCATACAATGTATGTGAATCTGCACGCTATTTATAAGTTTATCTACATTGTGTAAAATGTGCACGTAAACAAATACCCATATTGCTAATAACAAAAGCACAAATACCATAAACACTTTCATCTCGCATTCATACAACATATAATTTCACACTAATTGTATAGTATCATATTTGCAGTATTACATATTATAACACAAACACAACGACCAGCACACCCATTACACGCAATGCACGTTGGCATATAATGAATCACTGGCTTGGCCCTCTGCCCTGCTCGATGTACAGACCTGCTCCTCAATCTCCGGTCAGCGTCCAGCTGCTACTTCCGCTGCCAAGTACTTCGAGGTTGCCCACGGCCATTTGCGCGTGATGGCTGATGCTGCTGGAAAGGGCTCTCCCCAGTTGAAGGACAGGCGGTGGCACTCCACTGTTCTGCCCTGCTGCCGTGCTCCTCGCCTGTCATGCCCCTTGCTCCCTCTTCCCACGCTCCTTCCCATCCTCCTACCCACCCTCTTTCCCACCCTCTTTCCTCCCACCCAGGGCCCCCAGGCAGGTCTCCTCGGAGCCTGGAAAATGAAGGCTCCTCCTCATTTCCCAGGCTGATTTCTGAAACAGCCTGGATTTCCCCAGGCACCCGGTAGGGTGGGAAAGGCCAGCGCGCTGACATTTTGAAATAGTGATTTGTGTACTCGAAATGACATCACAATCACTGAGTGTATGGTATAAATTTCTGAAATTCATGTGTATTTCATTTATTATTATACTTGCAAAACATAAAATGAATGAATGCTTATGATTTGCTTGTTTTGTGCTTGAAATTAAAGTGTAAACATTACATCGCCTGTCAATACATCGCCTATGTTTGCACAAGGTGTCAATCGGTCTTTTGCATATTTTGCCACAGATCTTACGCAATATCCGAGGCCTTTGAAATATATCAAAACTTCCGATATTGATTTCCATCCAAACATATTTTTTCGCATGTTCCATAATCTTGTATTTATTTCCATGAATATAAATTTTGGTTTTACTTGTGAAAAAAAATGAATACCTCCAGATACAACCAACGACTCAAATCCTTCGACATCAATTTTTATGATATGAACAGTTGTTCTCGACTGATTGTTAAATTGAAGCTGCCTTCTTAAATAAAACGCATCGAGTGAGTCTGTTTTTATTTTTTCAAAATTGGTATTTCCGTAGTTTTTTATGATTTTTTCAACTTCAATCATTTTTTTAACAATAGGGTCTGACATATTAGTAACAACTATACCATCTGTCTGCATTATCCTCGTATTTTTTTCTGTCATTATGTATGCCTCGGATTTCTGACTCCCGAGCGCAAGCTTGTGCACAATAATACGGTCTTGAAATCGATTTGCCATTATACTTAGTCTCAAACGTTCAAAATTTCCGGAAAACGGTTCGAATGCAATAACTTCATGCCCCAGAGATGCCATCATCAAGGAAAACATACCCACGTTTGCTCCTATGTCAATTGCGTGCAAACCAATGCGTTTCTCGTATAGTTGTATTTCTCGCAACACAATCTTTTGAATCTCATGCAGATAATTTCCATGTTTTTGTGCAATGCTGGCTATGTGGTCAGTTTTGGGGTCAAATGTGACCGCAACTGCTCCTGTTTTCAAAGGCATACAGAAACTATCAAGCGCTCTCTTAAACCTGATCAAGCATCGACACCTGACTAATGAGTTTCCTACACATGTTTTATCTTCTATTGCATGATTCTTTACGGTATCTATAAAAGGTGTTATTCTTCCTTTTTTTTCCCAGGGTGGCATTTCAGCACTGTGAATTTTAGGTGTTATCACAAGATCCGTATTCGCACCTGTAGGCATGGGTGTATGTGTAATTGTTTTCGTTTCTGGCAATTTAACTAAAAAAAATACAATGTATCCAATGCATATTAAAAATATTGCTATTAATACATGTAATACAGTGTTTGGAACTGTTGTTATTGTAGTCAATGTCTTCAATTTGGACATCGACTCTTATGTGTTTGCTATTGGTAATCTTTATACGTTCTTTGTATCACATATTACTTTATACATCACTTTCCGTGTCATATTTTTATTTATTTCTCAAATACACCCATGACAAGCAATTATCATCGTTTGTAATTTTCTGAGTATTGTTTCGGAATTGATTTCAGCAGCCTCCGTAAAAGTCTACACCCTTTTATTGACCGACCTTGTTTAGATTTTGTGCGCATCTACAGTCCGTGCCACGATTTGCAGCAAATCGCGAACTTTGTCTATGTAAATGTATTCATTCTCGACGCCACCACGTCCCTGTATACGTATGTATTCGAGATTCGCTGCCCTTGACAAGCTCACGTAATCCTGCTTGTTTCTGAATCGTGGGTCCATTGGAAAAATTTCAAGGACGGTTGATTTCTGTCGGAGAAACAAGATCCATGTGAGTTGTGATCCATGCGGACTGATTATGGTTCTCGTGAACGAGCTAGTTACTTCCAGCTGCCTCGACAGCGACATGCTGGCAATGTCGTCCATGTACTCCACTGAGACATTGACTAGTCTCGTGTACTTGTCATTAAATACCCGTGAAATCTCCTGTAAATTTCTGACATGCCGCATGCCGTATTTCCGGTCCCTGTTCAAAAATAGTATCTTATTCTTGTCTGGCTCGTCTTGCATTTGAAAATATGCTCTCAAACAACGTGCAAATGATTGCACAATCCTCCCCCCTTTGGACCGCAAAAATTTATTGTATACACCATGCACGTGACTCGGTCTCGCGCCAATGTGCATAGTGTGGTAACATTGCACACGCTTGTTCTGCACGGGCAAAAATTTGCCATGGTGTCCAAGAACACTGGAATACTGGAAGTGCACGAGGCCATCGTCAACGTGTTGATCTGTGTTATGCAGCAACACTACGTCCATGTCATGGCATTTTTTTCTGTCGTAGATATTTCTCGCGTCTTCGTCAGACCACGTTGCATAGTACGACATAAACTTGTCAAGAATGCTGTGCCAGCCAAAGTGGTTGAAAATGTCCCCTGTCGCTACTGCAAGCACGTTTGTCATGTTACGTGCATGAATCACCGGTGCCATGGTGCTACAATTGATGTATTGGTCATTTTTGAAGATTGTGTAAGTGTTACCAGAATTGTACTTTTTACCATGATTGTGTGAGAATGCACGCATCTTGATTCTATTGTCTATGCATACCCCATGTGCGTATTTTTCTGGTATTTGTACGTATGGGCGGGAATCCACATCAAACCCAATGCAAGAATCAAACAACTTGACATAATCCAACCCTTGTATCTCTGCCGTGTGTACTGGCACACTCGTGTTCTTTCTCAAGTTTTTACCCCCTTTTACGTCGATATGCACGGCTTCGCGCACAACATGCGTTTCGAGTTTGGTCTGTGTCGTTTGGTTTGGCGTTTCGGGTGTGCTTGGTCTCGTGCAATCCACACGTGTATTAGAATTTTGACCAGTTATGTTGGTGCCAAGTGCCCCCCAGATCTCGTGCAATCTCCCAGTTTCCGTGGCATAGAAAAGAATACTCAGAATCAACACCGCAAGTACGGATGTTCGCAGTATTTTCATTGTAGATTTACTTGCATGCTAGTAATGTGTGAACGGCTACTCTACACTATTTTTGTTTGAATTAAACTATTCCTTTCTCAAGATTGGTCTTGTCGCATTCTCGTAACTGTCAGTTTTATACGCAAACTGCAAGTGTATGCCACAACCCCGCGTCACAAAGCACAACCAACCAACCCATGCTACCGAATCACCCGTCCACTCTGCGCATGCGCGCCAACCGGTGCCTGCACGCGCCGCCGGGCTGTGCTTCCCCCGGTCCGGCACGCTCGTCCGCCTGAGCCGGGTCGGCACGCTGCGCCTTCGTCGCGACCTCGGCCATGATCTCGGCCACCTCGGCCACCGTCGCCGCGCTTTCCCATAGCAGCCCCGGGGCGTGCTCAAAGTACGCCCTGGCCAGCATGTCGTCAAACACCCACATCTGCCCGATGCCCAGGTCGTGCCAGTCGTCCGCAAAAGGCGGCGCCGCCGGCGTGCACCGGTCTACCGCCGCCGCAATCTTCGTGAGGTCCTTGCGGCTGTACCGCGTCGCGAGCGTCGCGTGCGCGGGCGTGCGCAGGTTCATCCACACGGCGTTGTTCTTGACCAGCATGTGCAGAAACACGAGTTGCTTGCACTGCTTGACGCGCTTGGGCATGTCGTCGCACTCGGCGGCAATCTCCACAATCGCCCCCCAGTCCTCCTTGCGCATGTCCCGTACGATGCTCCTCTGCAGCAGCCGCAACGCGTGCCTGTGGACCTCGGCGCGGACCTCGCGTGGGCTGATGACACACTGGAACATCTTGAATCCAGACACGTGTTGCAAGGGTCGTTTTATGATAAAATCTAAATCGGGCAAATTTGAAACGGAACGTGCGGTCCGACACGCTCTGCGGTAGCATGCGCATGCTCTGCTCCCTGTCGCATCAGCGTGCACGCAAACACACTACGCTGCTTTGAATTGCGCATGTTCCACGGGTTGCTTTATGATAAAATCTAAATCGGGCAAATTTGAAATTCAGCGTACGGTCCGACACGCTCGGCGGTAGCATGCGCATGCTCTGGTCCTGTCGCATCCGCGTGCACGCAAACACACTACGCTGCTTTGAATTGCGCATGTTCCACGGGTTGCTTTATAATAAAATCTGAATCGGGCAAATTTGAAATTCAGCGTACGGTCCGACACGCTCGGCGGTAGCATGCGCATGCTCTGGTCCCTGTCGCATCCGCGTGCATGTTGCGCTCCACACTCGTCGGCACTACGGAGCCACCCCGCCTGCAGCACCGCCTTGTGCGGCAACCAGCTTCCGGATCTGCCCGTGCTTGCACACGAGCTGGTGCAGCGGCACCCCGTCCACCCCGTGGTTGCCCTTGCGGGCGATCATTTCCACCATCGAGCGCACAACCGGGTTCTGCATCTCGAGCACAAACATCCACAGGCGCTGCTTCTCGATGCGCTTGATCTCGCCGAGCTCGCCCTTGCAAAAGTCGTAATGTTTGAAATGCTCCTCCACGCTCACGACCTCGCCGACGTTGAACCCGCCATGCGCCTGCTTCTGCGTGCCGTCCTCGATCGCTTGGCTCACGCGCGGCTTCTTCGGCGGCCGCTGCGGCTCTCTCTGCGTGATCTCTGCAGCGTCCATGGCAGTTGCCCCTGCAAGCGCCTTGCGCCTGAGCACCTCCTTCCACACCGCGTCGTGCAGCCTGCCAAAGTTGCTGTCGGTCGGCGTGGTCTGGCTGTCAAAGTCGTACTCGAATTCCACTGCGTACGTCGGCAACAGCTGATGCTGGTTCGTCGCCACCAGTATCCTCCCGTCTGCACTCTGCATTGTCAGGTACTCCTTGCCCGTCTCCGGATTCTGACCTGTCTCGACCAAGCCCTTTTGCCCGAGCCTCGTCTCGCCTTTTTTAAGGCTGGCGCGTATCATTGCCTGCGTCCAGTCGCCTTTGCTAGGATCTCTTGGACCTGTATACGACATGGCAATTGCAGCTTTCGTAGTGCAGTAAACGCCCTTGCCAAACCAATCGCGGTCAGGTCGCTGGTAGCGCAGTGAAAACCCAGACTCCAATATCTTCTTCTTGGCCTGTGTGCCGTGATACACATCGGTGTTGTCCTCGATACCATATGCGTCTGCTAGTGCACAGTGCATCTTCCACTGCGCAACGTTCTGCGCACGCTCTACTCGGAGCACCTTGTACTTTGTGCGTTTATGGATCTCCTCCAGCACCTCGCGCAGACAAACATGCTCGTGGTCCATTGGCAGCTCAAACATCTTGGTAAGCACGTCCTTGCATTCGGCCTCCCTTTCGGCATCTCTTGTCTCTGGGTGCATGATATTCACGACCCTGTACTCGGCACCCTCCATCGGGTCCCAGTTCCGCGGAAAAGTCATGCGTTCACTCTTGACCTTTTCGAGCGGGCACGAAAAACCCACGCTCGGACGCTTGCACAGGTTCAGGTCACATTTCAGCACGTCCAGAACATCAGGGCCCTCCCCCAGCATCTCCATGCTCAGGCCAGCAGCTTCATCCGCGCCCAGGGCGTCGTCCTCCAGCCACGACAGCACGGAGCCCTCGGCGTCGGACAGGTCGGCTGTGGCGTCGCCCTCCGCAGAGGCGTTGGACCCGCCGCTCATGCCGCGTGCCAAAGGGTGTGAATACCAGCCGCAGTTTTCGACTGCCTTTTATGATCTTTGATCCATGCTAAATCGGGCGAATTTCGTCAGGCTCCGCACGCATGGCAGTGATTTGGAGTTTTGAGTGCGTGCTCAATCGGGCGAATTTCGTCACCCTCGGCACCTGCACCGTGCGTGTACAGTGTTATGGGAGTGTCATCGACGAGTGATTTTGAGTGCGTGCTCAATGGGGCGAATTTCGTCACCCTCGGCACCTGCACCGTGCGTGTACAGTGTTATGGGAGTGTCATCGACGAGTGATTTTGAGTGCGTGCTCAATGGGGCGAATTTCGTCACCCTTGGCACCTGCACCGTGTGTGTACAGTGTCATGGGAGTGTCATGGACGGGTGATTTGGAGTGCGTGCTCAATCGGGCGAATTTCGTCATCCTCGGCACCTGCACCGTGTGTGTACAGTGTTATGGGAGTGTCATCGACGGGTGATTTGGAGTGCGTGCTAAATCGGGCGAATTTCGCCACCCTTGGCACCTGCACCGTGTGTGTACAGTGTCATGGGAGTGTCATGGACGGGTGATTTGGAGTACGTGCTAAATCGGGCGAATTTCGTCATCCTCGGCACCTGCACCGTGCGTGTACAGTGTTATGGGAGTGTCATGGACGGGTGATTTGGAGTACGTGCTAAATCGGGCGAATTTCGAATTTTGTCTTCCGAGCGCGCTTGGGTCTGCACAACATGCTAACAATGTGCCCGGCGTGCTTGTGGAAGCTTACTGAGTTCAGGTATAAAACCATGCACCTGGCACGCACGTAAGCATGACCGACGCGCGCGAGCTGGCAGGCGCGCTGCGCTTTTTCCGCGAAATCAGCGGGCTCGCGCAGGAGCCGGCGCACGACCGGCACCACCGGCTGGCGCTGCTGCGCGTGGTGTATGCGCTGGCGCCGCACAACGTGCCGCAGATGCTTGCCGCGCTTGCGCACGCCGGCGTTGAGCTCGGCGCGTACAACGAGGCGGCCGTGCGCAGCGGGATGAAGGAGCACCTCTTTGACATGACGCCCGCGGCCTGGTGCGTGCTGCTCTCGCACCTGCGCGTGGACAGCTGCGGCGAGGTCCTCCGTATGATCGAGAAGCACTACGGCGCGGAGCACGAGGCGAGCCCGGTGCTGCGCTTCCGCGCCTTTGTGCGCAACGCCGCGGCGCACCGCTTCGACGAGGAGGCCGGCGAGCACCTCGCGCTTTTTCTGCACACCTACAACACGGAGGTGCGCGCGTCGGAGCTGCTCTCGCAGCTGCTCCCGCGCCTGGGCGTGTGCAACGTGCCCGAGGTCGTGTACGCGCTCAACGACCGGCACGTCGGGTTCTCGCAGGACAAGATGATCTTTGACCTCGTGTGCATCCTGGGCAACACGAGCGCCGACAGCACGCGCCCGCTGCTCGCGGGCATGCAGGCGTCGGAGCAGCAGCGGCACGAGGAGCTCAGCGTCGGGCAGCAGCTGTCGCGCGCGCGCACGTCGATCCGCACCCTGCGCGAGAACCTGCGCCGCGCGGAGACCACACACACGGCGCAGCGCAAGAGCGAGCTCAGCGCGCCGCCCGGGCTGCCCATCGAGACCGCCGAGTGGACGCGGCTCTCGCAGAGCCAGCGGCAGGTCGTGCTGCTCGTGTGCCTCGCGCGCCCCGACGCCGTCGACGACGTGCCCGCGCGCCTGGCCTGCGCGCTGCCCGCGGAGCTTGCCGAGCCGTTTACCGCGTACGAGTTTCCGGCCGCGCGCCACCTGCAGGCGCTCGAGGCCGCGCTGCCCGCGCTGCAGCGCTTCGCGCACGTCGTCGAGTTTGCCAACGCGCGGGTCGGCTCGGTGCTGCAGGCGTTCCAGGACAACTGCCTCGGCCTCGTGCTCGGCGAGGAGCAAAAGCTGCTCATGCCCGTCGCCACGCTCGCGCAGGTGTACATGCTCGCGCACTTTGCGCCGGCGCTGCAGGCGGTCGCGTACCGCCACGTCGCCGCCGCCTTCAACGCGAACATCCCGGCGGCGCGCAAGAACCTGCGCATCGGCGAGAACCTCAGCGCGGACCTCTGCGACAGGATGACGATGTACACGTCCGAGCACAAGCTCTCGCCCGAGTTTGCCGAGGGCGTGCTCAAGCGCCTGTGCGTCTGACGGCGCTGGGTGTTGATCGGGGTATATTAAAGGAGAACAGCACAACGTGCGGGTCATGCCGTATTGTTTGTATAGTGTACAAGGCAGCAATGTCTTGTGTTGGGCGGTTCCACAACCACGTCCCGAGCTTCGGTTTGGCGGACCGTACGTGCTGCAGGCTCCGCTTGTGCATATGCCCAATGTCAGTTCTGTATTCCTGACACGTGACAAGCACATGCACGCTTCGTCAGCGTCCCCTTGGATGCATTTACTTGAGAATATGACCACAAAAGATCTATTCAAATGCGTTCGAGACATGGAACAAGAGCTTGGCATACCATATGATCAACAATTTGAGTCATGGGATATGAAGGATGATTCTATGCTCGAGCACGTCAAGGACATACTTATACCAAAAAAAATTGAAGTACTGGAAGATAAAATACAGAAACTTGATGTAATTTGTGAAGAATGGAGGACTCGTATGGAAGAGCTGGTTGCAGGAGAATATCAAATGTATAACAAGTTTGAATTTAAACGATTTGGGCCAATTTTTTTTAAGCTCGTTGAAAAAACACAAACATGTATGGAGTCAATGCAAGAAAAAAAAGGATTCGAGGAAAGTTTGTTTTTTAGTACCAAATTAGTCGATTCGCTGCTCAAGATCAACAAGAAGTTGGAAATCGCAGCTAATATGACCAAATACATCCCACACCCCCGTCTCCTCAATAAACGGCACTGGACTGCGTATCGCGACGCTGGTATGGATATTCTTGTATCTCTGCGAGGCTTACGAACCACACAAGAAAAAATAATAAGGGAGCTTACGTTAGACAGTGTGCATTTGGGACCGCATAAAACAATTCAGCCGATGCTGACAACGCTAATACAACATGTGCAAATATGTGTGAATATGCTTTTGGATGATTACGTGTGGAATATGGAACAACGGTGGATGTTTGATGAGTTTGACGGATCGCAGAAGTTTGACTTTTGGATGCTACGCAGTAATAGTTCGATTGCCCGTTTCTCTAAATCTTTGCGAGCTTTGATAGCAGAAATGATAAATGTTTTGATGCAAAAAAGACGCCAAGAATTAGACACTGAAGCAGAAGGCAAGCATGTGTGGACTGATTTGCTAGATACATTGAAGTCGTTCGAGTTTCCAGTCAACTTACACCATACCCATTTACAAATTGAGGATTTCGGCACGAAGATCACATTTTTTGTTCTTGCACGTGAAAGTAACTGGACCGTATGGATGCGAGCCAATGGTATTGGCCCCCAGGCAATGCCAGGACTTCCTTATTTGGTAACAAAAATGACTAAATTTTGTAGTTTTTTCATAAAGGTTCTCAATGGCTTGCATAAAAATACTCACAGTTGGAGCGAGTGGACATCCAAAATTTGCCAAGAGTATTCTGATGCCATGGCAAATTCAAACGTACTCGACAACTTAAGCAAAATTGAGTACATGTACTCACAGCCATGTTCGGGGGGGCAGTTTGACTTGGTCGTTGCAGAAATGCCTGACAAGAAACTACGCACGATGATACCAAAACTTGAAGAAGAAGCAGGCATTTTACAAGAGGATAAGACAGACGTGCACAATGCAACTCATCTCATACTTTTACTGCGTGCAAAAAATGCAATAGAACAAGTTCTCAGACGCAAATACACATCAGACATTGATTTTGACAATGACGAACAAGTTTCTCAGTTACTGTATCTATTTTTTACTGTTCAGGATACTCCAGAAAGAGATCGTTATTTTATTTCACATACCCGAGATAACAAAATTGAGTTTCTCAAAAGTCAACTGCTCTCCTATGTACCAAAGCCAATCAGCCGACATGAGCCGACATCAAAGTTGCGTGAATGGAAGCCGCTGGGTACGTGTACAATCAAGCTTTTTTTTTTCAAATACGGCGACAACAATGTGCAGACTCTGGAAGTGGCATTATCTAAACATGATGAATCAGATATCATGAAATACTTGGTGACTGAGAACGGAGACATTACATGTGTGACTCAATTTATCGATTTGAAATTTGACAACGTTTATAAAATATTTAACATCCGTTTTTATTTAAGCGTTGAATTTACAGAAACTCTACGTACTTACACGTTTGATTATCGTTACAAAAGGGGACAAGACCAAAAGAGAACAATAACTAATTTTTTTGCGCAATATGGCACAAAAGTAGGTTCAGAATTGAAATGCGGAGTATTCGAAGACCAAATTCTTCAGCAGTACAGAGCATGTGATGCTAGTATGCCACTTGAACCCACACTGCACACCAGGGAAATCTCCGACGGTGATGGTAACAAAGTGAAAAAAATGATGGATTACAAGTTCTAGAGGCATTGTAGCACGTGCAAACATTCAAAATGCAATACGGAGCAATCGCACTAGTCGGTTGTCTTTTCGGCTTTCGGCTACTGACGCTGTTTGGACTGCGCATTGTGCACATGCACGCCCCAAGAAAGGTGCACGAAGTCTTTGATGCCGGGAGTCACGAGCCAAAACCCAGCGGCACTCTTGCTCGCAGTCAAAACAGCTTGCGCGGGGCGAGCCCCACAGCAGCCGCGGGCGGCGGCGGCGGGCAGTCGCAGTGCTGCTCGAGGAACGCGATGCGCGCCTGCA
>Ga0233432_10002174_pt1 | contig 18372 bp, 15 predicted proteins | sample SI_122_August201_6_FD_179870 | JGI IMG/M metagenome (GOLD analysis project Ga0233432, IMG submission 179870) | Seawater microbial communities from Saanich Inlet, British Columbia, Canada - SI_122_August2016_10_MG | ecosystem: Environmental > Aquatic > Marine > Inlet | place: Canada: British... | reverse complement strand
AATTTAAGATTAATGACGGAACAATAATTTATTCCAATTTTTATTCTTATTAAGATTTAGTAAATCTATTTAAATTTGAACCTTTTTGGCTCATTTCACTTTCAATCCATTTGTAAGTTTTGGTCAAACCATCTTTTAAGCTCATTTGATAACTCCAGTTTAGAACTTTTTTTATAAGATCATTGTTACTGGATCTGCCTCTTACACCTTTGGGTTTGTCTAATTGATAATTTTTATTCAATTTATTTACTTGAGAAATATTTTCAATAATTTCTATCATTTGATTGATGGAAACTTGTTCGTCACTTCCAATATTTATAGGATCTGAATGATTTGACTCAAATAATCTTAAAGTTCCCTCAACACATTCATCTACATAGAGAAAAGTTCTAGTTTGCTCGCCATCTCCCCAGACATCGATTTCATTTTTATTTTCTTTTTTAGCTTGAATAACTTTTCTACATAAAGCGGCTGGTGCTTTTTCTCTACCTCCATCATAAGTGCCATACGGTCCATAGATATTATGGTATCTTGCAACTCTAACCTCTAAACCATAATCTTCCATAAAATGTCTACACATTCTCTCACTAAATAATTTCTCCCAACCATAACCATCTTCAGGATCTGCAGGATAAGCATCTTCTTCTTTTAATCCTTCAATAAATACATCTTGTTGTTTTGTTGTATTGTATGCACATGCACTTGATGAAAAAAAATATCTTTGCACTTTATTTTCTCTGCAAGCAATTAAGAGATTAGTATTTATTAAAACTGATTGCATACATTCAGCTTTATTATTTTCAATAAAACCCATCCCACCCATGTTACAGGCCATGTTAAAAACATAATCAATATTTTTTACAACTTTTCTGCAGTTAGTTATGTCTTTCATATCCATTGCATAATGATTTTCAACTTCATTAAAATCTTGAAACCAATATTCTTTAGGCTTAATGTCTGTTGCAACGATAGAATTTCCATTTTCTAATAATTTTTTAACTAGATGACCTCCAATAAAACCACCGGCACCAACAATTAAAATTTTTTTATTTTTATCCACATTTAATTATTATACTTAAATAGTATTAAATAAAGTAAAATAGATACTGATATGAATATAAAACTATATAGATCAGCAACAGTTGGAATTAATTTAAATGGTAAAAAAATTTTATGTGATCCATGGTTAGTTGATGGGGAATATTTAGGTTCATGGTCTCATTATCCCTATTATGATCTAGATGCAAATTTAGAAGAAATTAACTCTTACGACGCTATTTATATAAGTCATATTCATCCAGATCATTGTTCTGAAAAAACAATGAGAAAAATAAATAAAAAGATTCCAGTTTATATTCACAATTATCATTCAAAGTTTTTAAAATTTAAAATTGAAAGAATGGGATTTAAAGTAATAGAGTTAATGAATGGAAAAAAAAATGAAATTTTTAAAAATGTAAATTTAAATATTTACGCTGCTGATAATTGTAATCCTGAGTTATGTTATAAATTTCTTGGGTGTGCGGATATGAGAGCCAAAGATCAATCTCAACAAATAGATACTATCGCAATATTTGATGATGGCAAAAATGTACTAATAAATTTGAATGATTGCCCATATGAATTAGCAAAGTCAACAATTGAATATATCAAGAAAGAATATGGTAAAGTTGATATCTTAATGAGTGGTTATGGAGGGGCTGGACCCTATCCTCAATGTTTTGAAAATTTATCACAAATAGAAAAAATTAATTCGGCAAAAAAAAAAGAGGATCAATTTTTAAACATGGCTTTAAAATTTATAAAAGATCTGAATCCAGAATATTTTTTACCATTTGCTGGAACATATACTCTAACAGGTAAACTCTCAAAATTACAACACTTAAGAGGTGTTCCAAGTATAGATAAAGCTTATAAATTTTTTGATAAAAGTTTTGAAAATAATTACTCAACAAAACCAATAAAATTGAATAATGAATCTACATTTGACTTAAGTTCTGGTGAATATGATAAAAATTTTGTTGAGATTAATAACGACAAATACAATGACTATATTAATAAAATACTATCACAAAAAAAATTAGATTATGAACATTTAGAGTTTCCATCAGAAGAAGAAATCTTTGATCTTGCAAAGAAAGCTCACAAAAATTTTACTGAAAAAAAAATATTAAATAAAATAAAATTTGAGGAAGAAATTTATATTAAATTTGGTTCACATTCTGTTAAGATTGATAATAATAATTGTATTGATTTAATAAAAAATGAAAAAGTAGAGGAAAAATTTAAGTATATTATTTTTGAATTAGATTCAAGATTGTTAAAATGGCTATTGAATGGTCCAAGATATGCACATTGGAATAATGCAGAAATTGGTTCACATATAAAATATTATAGAAAACCAAATGCATACAGCAGAAATTTACATGCAAGCATTTGTTATTTGCATTGCTAGGTTTAAAATTAAATTATCTCAATCTTATTACTTATTATTTTTACTACAAGTGATAAGGCTTTAATATATCTTGGTAAAAATATTGTAGGTTTAAAAATTATACGAACTAACCATCCTAAATAAAATTTGTCGATTAAATTATTTATAGGCGCTTGATCACCTGTAAAATATGATATAGCGCCACCAGTACAGATAATTTTTGCATCAAAATTAATGTTTTTTTTAATGTAGCTACCTAAAATTTCCTGAGTACCACCACCAATGTTAATAATAATATTTTGTGGTTTATATTTTTTTAAAATGTTAAGTAAGTGTATATCTGAAAAAGATTTTTTTTTATATAATGGCGCAACATAACTATTAGTATTTTTAAGCCCTAAAGAATTAAAAAAAGTTTGATTATTTATAGAAATAGACTTAGATGGATCAATTGAAAAAATCTTGTCTTTATTGTTTTTTTTTAAAAATTTAAAAAAATTCACTAAAAATTTGTAACCAGAAAATTTGTTTACTTTAACCCCTTTGAATACTCTCAATAATAAAACAAAATATCCACTGTCAAAAAAAACAAAATCTGAAAAAATTAAAGATTTATGATAATGAGAGTTTTCAACAAGTGTAGCTAAAGGTTCGGCTGCTGGAAATACAAATAAACCATTTTTTTTCATTATAAATTTAATCTGATTTTCTTTGAAATTATTAAATACTATATTTCTAAATTTAATCTTTTTTATAGATCTCATAATAAAAACTAATTCTTCTTATAAATTTACATATCTGTAGTATAAACAAAATATATATAAATAATTAATCTGTGAAGCAAAATAAAAAAACACTTTGTTATTTAAGACCATATAATAAATCACAATTATATAGCATTGCCAAACTATTTAGACCTAAAGATGAGATAAAGATTTTCTGTGAACATCCGTCAGTAGATCAAACTGGTCTTCCAGGAAAATATTATTCTTATTTAAAAAACAATAAAAAAAAAATAAATAATAAATTATTCAATAAAACTGAAAAAAGAGAAATTATAACAAGATGTAGACTTTTAAGAAACATTAAGAAAAAAGACGCACTAAAACATTTGGATGCAATGTCATTTGCTATCAATTCAGTTATAAGAAATGAAAAACCAAATCTCATATTTATGCAAACAGTTGATAATTATATTTCACATATAATGTATTTAATTAGCAAAAGAAAAAAAATTAAATTTATTGGGATTGTAACGACTCCTATAAATAATTATTTCAGAATAACATCAATGGGTGAAAAAAATTTTAATAAAAACTACAATAAAAATTTAAAATATAAAATTTATAAAAACTACTTGAAAAAAGATTATGTTCCAGTTTTTAATCAAAAATCAATTTCAAATCCAAAGACTAATATTTTTTTAAGATGGATTAGAAATGTAATTAAAATACCATTTTTTTTTATCAAAAGATTAATATCGGGTGACTATTATAATTATCATTCTTGGTCTATTTATATTGTTTCGTTAATGAATTTTAATTTATTTTTTCCATTAGAGCCTGGAGATAAAAAATGGGAAAAAAAGATTAATTTAAAAAAAAAAACCATTTATATTCCTCTGCAAATGTTTCCAGAGGCAACAATTGACTACGCATGTGAAAATATAAAATATTTAGATTATTATAAAAATTTATTTTTATTTATAAAAAATCATCATAACAAATTTAATATTGTGATTAAAGAACATCCAAATATTATGGGATTTAGACCACCTGGATTTTATAAAAAAATTAAGTATGATAAAAGAGTAAATGTTATTCCTACATTTGTTAGTTCTAATTTAGTTTTAAATAAAATTGATTGTGTTTTGGTTTGGACAGGAAGCGTTGGGTTTGATGCCTTGATAAGAGGTATACCCGTGATAAGTTTTTGCAATCCCTATTATGCATCAAGTAAAAGACTTCTAAAAATAAATCAACAAACTAGCTCAAAGAATATACTTCAACACATCAGCATGTTTAACAAAACAAATTTTAAAAAAAAAGAGGCTTTGAAAATTACAGAATACATGGCAAAGCAACTTTTAGATGGAAACTATAGATATCATGTAGATTGGTCTCATAAAAATATTAATGATCTTAAGGATATAAAAATTATGGCTAATTCACTAAAAAGAGCCTTATAAAGAAAGGACTGTTTATAATTTTAATAATATAAATTAAAATGTTTTTATTATGAAGTACTCAAATTTAACAATTGAGAATCCAAATTTTTTAAAAAGATTTTCTCATCAATCAAGATTTATAGAAGCAGGTAAACTACTAGAAAAATATAAATCTTTAGAAAAATTTTCATTGTTGGATTTTGGTAGCGGTGATGGATATTTTATAAAATTTCTTAAAGAAAAAAAATTTTTTTTTGATTTTAACGCTTATGATGCTGATCCTGAAGAGAAGCAAATTATCGAAATGAAAAATTTATTCAAAAACAATAATATTAAAGATGTTGGTATTTATAATGAATTTAAAAAAATAGATAAAAAATTTAATTTTATAACATGTTTAGAAACACTTGAGCATTTTAATGAAGAAGATCAGACTAAAATACTTAATCAAATTAAAAGTTTACTCAAAGAAGATGGAAGAATAATTATTTCTGTGCCAATTGAAGTTTACTTAAGTGGATTTGCTAAAATGATTTTTAGGTTTCTTGTAAATCAAAATCATGAAAATACTAGTATAAAAAATCTATTTAAAACATTATTTGGAATTCCAATAATTGAAAATTTAAATGATAAATTTTTATCAACTCATGAGATGAATTATAAAAGTACTCATGTAGGTTTTTATTATTTTAACCTTATTAGTTTGATTAAAAAAATGGGATTTAAAATAGAAGAAATAAAGTTTTCTCCTTTTCCTTTTTTAAGTTCAATATTTAATTCACAAATTCTTTTAAAAATTAAAATTTAATATAAAAAAAAATTAATTGAATTACTATCGATAAAATCTATTATTAAAAAAGTGAAATTTGTATATAAGAATTGAATAGTGATATAAAATATTTAACAAGCAATAAAACAAAATTGAGATTATCTCTGAATTATTAATAAACATGACATTTTATATTGTTAAACATTTCTGATTGAATAATTGTAAAAAAATAATGTCTCATTTTTGTATTAAATATAAAAACCATATTACAAATGAATTTGACTTTCTTTTTAAAAATTTAAAATATAAAGATCAAAAAATTTCAAAATTTAATTTAATTAATTATCTATATTCAAATAATACAAATTCTGTTTATCCGGTCATTGAAAATGAGAAAAAACTTCCTACTACAAATCTTGATGTCTTCGATTATTACAAAGATAAATTGAATAGATTAAATCAGATTGATCAAGAAAATATTTTTTATAATAAAATTGTTGAGAACATTGCAAAACATAAAAAACATAAAAAAAATGCTATTTTACTATCTGGTGGAAGTGACTCAATATTAATTGCAGCAATAGTAACTGAAATTTATGGAAAAGATAATATTATTGGACTTACTTTAGATGATGGGACCTCTTTCCATACAGAGGAAATAAATAGAGCAAAAATAGTAGCAAATGATTTAGGAATTAAACATTATGTAGTAAGAGAAAAAACTTCAGTAAATGATTATTTGAAGATTATTAGTAGACAAGCCAATTCTATAGATAGATCTTCAGTCGATTATGACAAACTAGCTAAAAAAATTATTGAACATTATGGTAACACAAAAGTTGACGTTTTGAATGGAGATTATAATTTTCTAGAACTTGGTGTAAGTGAGAATAGTGATCCAACAAGACATATAAGGGATTATATTTTTAGAAATAAAAAAAAAATTTCTTTTTTAAAATTTTTTGAATTTTTTAATCAGGGTAAATTGAGATCTAACTTAATACAAAATTTTAATAATAAATATTTAATGACGCTTAACGATATAATTAGATTTATTTTTGAAAAAAAAACAGATTTAGAATATATGAGTGGTTTTTATAATGGTAAGTCGCATTTCCCTGGATATCATGGGTTAGAAAAACACAGCGACCTTAATTTTAAAGATAAATTTATGGATTGTTTTTCAAATATAAAATTTAGAAATATTTCTGATTTTAAAGAATTTTTTTATCTAACTGGTCCACATATCACTGCTGGCACTACAAATGTAGAAACCGTTACAAACATAATGGAATCAAATGGTCTAAATATGATATTCCCTTTTAGCTCAGACGAATTATATGCAATAACAATTAATACAAAATATTATAAAAATAAAAAACTTCAAAAAGATTTAATTAATAGAAAATATAAAATAAACAATAAAGTTGTTAATTTTGTAAAAAATCATAAAAATTTTAATAAATACTTTTCTGGTCAATTTGATAATAAAACCTTTTTAAAATTATTTGAAAGTAATTTTTTTGAAAAATTAAAACAAAATATTAATCTTGATTACGAAAATATAAATCAAATTAATTTGATGTTAAGACATGGAATTAAAAATCAAAGACAATTTAGAATATTTGTAGTTTCACAAATATTTAATACTTTTAATGTCAAATAAGAGATGCATACAGCAAATAAAGATTTTGTACTAAGGGTTTCCGGGATTGGATTAAAGTTTCTTGCACTACTTCTTATTATCAAAATTGACAAAAATATCGTTCCTTTATATTTTTTTTACAGCACATTTGCAGCGTTTCTTTATAAACTAACTGTTTTATCTGAGCTTAATAATTATAGAAGACTAACTAATGAGGTTCATTATATAAACATTTGTATTTTTTATTTTTTTAATTGTTTGCATCGTATTTTATTGTTCCTAGTCACAATTTATTTTTTTACTTTTTTTTTAAAAATAAACTTAAATTTTGTAGCGGTTTTTTGTTACATAATGAGTATTTTTATAACTACTTACCTGGCAGCATGTTTTGTAATTAATTCAAATCAATCTGATGCTGCGGTTGTTAATTTTATTGGTTCAATTTCTTTGTTTTGTGCAGTTGTGATAGCATTTTTGATAGATGATAATATTTTAAATAATATATTTATAATATCCTTCATATTTAATTTTTTTATACTTTTAATCAAATTTAAATGGCCAAAAGATTTTATTTTATTTAATAAAAAATCTTTAGGAAGATTAAAAACTTATTTAATAAAAAAAAACTATAACCTAAGATTTTTTGATCAATTACAAAGAGGATTTGTTTCATTATCAAACTATTCAATTATTACATTGGTTGCATTTGGAATTTCAAAATATGAATATATTAGTATCGATTTAAAAAATACTCTAATTGTATTATTGTTTCTTTCAAATATTGTAAATTTGTATTTAATTACAAATCATATTTTTCCTTATGTGACGGAAATTACAAAAGGAAAATTTAAAATTATGAGTTTTAAAAAAATAATTACATTTATTTTTTTAGTAATTTTTTTATATTTAATTACAACTTTCGTTCTTTTTAAATATTTTAATTTAATAACAGTTTTTTATTCAGTTTTGATTTATATATTTTTGACTTATTTAATTTCTTTTCAGGGTTTTTATATAGAAGCAAGAACAATAAAATTAGATTATATTTTGTATTTGCTTTTAGCTTTATTTATAAATTTACTATTATTATATATAAATTATAATAATTTTATTTTTATTCCAATTTTATTAATATTACCTAGACTTAGCTTATTCACTATAAATAAAATATGTTTTAATAAATTTTAATGGTTGGTTTTATTATACTTGTAGCCTATTTCATTTTACTGATATTATCATTTAACAAAATTAATAGCCCAACACTTAAATTAAATCTTATTGCTATCTCAACTCCATGGGTTTTTTATTTTTCAATTATATATTTGTTTCAGGTTAAATTTTATAATTTTAATATTGATTTTTTTCTTATAATTTTGATTTTAAGTATATTGTCATATTTTAGTTGTATTAGTGGATATAATAATACAATCAAAAAAAATAATATTAATAAGAGCCATAAATTTAAGTATTTTAATGAATATTATAATTTTGCTATAATTCTTGGAATAATTGGTGCTTCAGCAACAATTTTTGGCAGATTAGAAAACTTAGGTGACTTTTTAAATTATTCAAATCCTGAAGAAATTTATAAACTAAGATACTCAGCAAATCTTAGTGATGCAGGATTAAGAATAGAAAACAATATAGAGTATTTAAAAATATTATATCCATTTTCATTCATTTCTATAGTTGCTGTTGGGGGATCTCTAATTAATAAATTTTTAAGATATATTTGTCTTATACTCTTTATAGTTGGGGCTTTGATGGTTGCAGGTAGGTTTAATATTTTATATACAGTAATATCATTAATAATTACAGTATACTTTAATAATAAAAATATTTTAAATTGGAAAAATTTTTTTATTGTTTTAATTTTTGCTTATTTTTTAGCATTTACATTTAATCTTAGATCGCCTGACTTTGACTCACTTAATTTTTACAAAAGAGTGGCTAATATTAGTGATATTAGTTTTTTAGGAATTGCTAATTTGGAGGGAAAATACATAACACCAATTTACAATATAATTACTTATTATGTTCAATCAGCAAATCATCTAACAAATTTTTTATCGGATTACGATTTAAGAGATTACACATATGGAGGTTATCAATTCGAAATAGTCTTTAATATTATCAATAAAATCTTAGGAACAAGTTTTGTAACTAAAAGAGAGTTATCAATATATGATCCATCTTTTGGACTATTTTCTACTTATACAAGGGATCTATTGTCTGATTTTGGTTATATTAATTGCATTTTTTTTTCTGTTTTAACCGGTTATTTTTTAGGGGTATTTGCAGTTAAGAAAGATGAGCACTGGATTTATAGAACAATTTATCATTATCTTATAATACAATTTATACTTGCTCCAATGGTATTAATATATGTTGATTTTATTTTACTCAATCATATTTATTTGTTAGCGATACTATTCTTTAAACAAAAAAAAATTTGAAAAAAAGCTGTATGATAAATTTAAAAAATATCTATTTTTCCAAAATTACTTTTAAATCAGTTAGAAAATTATTATTTATATTATTTAGTTTTGATAAAAAATTAATTTTTGCTTTATTCAACAATGTTGCAGCTGGTACAGAGCATTTGAACTTTTTTTCAAATATAAAAATGATTAACACAATTGTTGATATTGGTTCACACAATGGACAATTTGCATTAATATCAAAATATATCTATAAAAAAGCAAAAATTTTTTCATTTGACCCATTAAAAAGTTCCAAAAAAAAATATCAATTATTACTAAAAAAAAAAGATGGCTATCATTTTTTTCATTGTGCAATAGGCCCAAAAAATATTTTTTCAAAAATTAACATTACTAAAAGTAGCGACTCGTCATCAATGCTAGATTTAACTGATAAATTAACAAGTATTTATAAGCATGCTGAAAAAATTAATGAAGAAAAAATAAAGATAAGAAGGTTAAAAAATTTTTTAAAAAAAAAAGATATACAACAACCTGCATTACTTAAATTGGATGTACAAGGTTATGAAGTTGAAGCTTTAAAAGGGTGCGAAGATCTTTTAAGTTGTTTCAACTTTATCTACATTGAATGTTCTTTTGTAGAGTTATACAAAGGGCAGCCCTTGTATTCAGAGATAAAAAGATGGTTAGAGGCGAGAAATTTTTCATATGTTAAAAAATTTAATAATCTTTTTGAAAAAAATAAAAAAATCATACAAGCAGATTTTTTTTTTAAAAGGTTAAATTAGATATATAATTAAAAATTAAGTTTATAAATTTTAAATTGATAAATAATAATTTAAAAATTGTTGTTATTTTAAATATATATTAAACTTCAGGTACAAATTGTTTTATTTTATTATTAATTTTAATTAAGCTTTTTTTTTTATTCAAAATGTTTCTGATTTTATTTATTTCTAAATAATCATATTTTCTATAAACTTTTTTGTATTCTTTAAATATTCTTTTGATAAATTCAAAGTCATCTTGTGTATCAATTGTTAATCTGTAGTTATTGTTAATAATCATTTGCCTAGCAAGTAAAATATTTTTTATTTTAAATAAGTGTTTACCTTTTGTGTGATAATATAATGTTGGATATTCTAAAAAGATTTTTTTTTTATTAGATAATTTTCTTACTTTTTTAAGTGAGGATAATGAAAATAAGCTTAAATCTAATCCATATGCTATTATTCTTTTTTTTGGGTCTCCGTAATGATTATTTGCTAAAAAATCAATATCAGTACATTTATTGAAATGATTTATCATGTAATCTATTAATTTATAATCTGTAAAAGGATTATCAGCTGTAATTCTCACAATGTAGTTTATTTTATATTTATCAGCACATCTGATTATTCTGTCTAAAACATTTTGAGAGCTTCCTCTAAAAAAATTAATTTTTAGTTTTTTGAGTAAAGATATAATTTTATCATCTTTTCTATTCTTTGTGGTAGCAACAACAACATTATCTAAACACTGTGATTTTTTAACTCTTTCAATAATATGTCGTAAAATTTCTTTGTTATGTATTTTTTTTAATACTTTACCTTCCAATCTGCTTGATAACATTCTTGCCTCAATTATAGCACTAAACTTATGGTCCATTAGCTTATTAAATTTTTATTGGTGAATTTTTTTTTATATTATATTTAGAAGTTTTGCCTATAACTCTGTTCCAATATTTTGAACTTACTCCCTCAATTTCTGGTCTCAAAGTTATAAGATTTTTTTCTGTGAATTTATCACCAATTTTAATATTTTCATTAGCAAAAATAGCTCTTCTAGCATATTGCCTAGATTTTTTTTCTTTGAGTATATTTTTAGCATAATTACCAATTACTAATTTTTTTACATTCATATTGGTTGTAAAATTTCTTAAGTTTTCAAAATTCATTGCATGATAATGATCGTTACCCTTTAGTTTATTGTTATGTGTAAAATGTTTTTCAATAATTTGTGCTCCAAGTTCAAATGCCCAATTAAATTTATCTAAGTTTTTTTCAGGATTTGTATGATCGGAGTATCCAATCATATATTTGGGAAATTTTTTTTTTAAAATCTTAATGTACCCTAAATTAGCATTTTCATTAAGTGTTGGATAATTTAAGACACAATGCATTATACATATTTTTTCTTTTGGTAAATTTAAATACTTAATTGCCATTTTTATCTCATCAATAGTAGATGCTCCAGTTGAAATGATGGTGTGTTTATTTTTTTTTGATATTTCTTTTAATAACGGAACATTTGTAATATCAGATGATGAAATTTTATACACATCTATGATTTTGTCATACTTTCTTATATTTTCTGTATCAAATAATGTTGTCATAAATAATAAATTTTTTTTTTTGCAGTATTTATATAAATTAAGGTAATCAAAAAAATTGAATTTTTCATATTTTTTAAATAATTTGTACTGACTTTTAATTTTTTCTTTTTTTGTATCCCAGTAGGCTAAACTTGATTTAGAAACTAATTTATCAGCTTTATAAGTCTGAAATTTAATTGCATTAGCTCCAGCTCTGGATGCTAAATTAATATATTCTTTGGCTAATTTTATATCACAATTATGATTGACACCAGCTTCAGCAATAATTGTTGGTTTATAGTCAAAAAGTTTTAGTTTGCCAAATTTTTTATTTTTCATTTTTTATTAGTCATGTTTGATCTATGCATTCTATATCGATACAAAGGTATAGGTATTCTGAAAATTTTAAATCTTTTTTTTTTATTAAGCCTCTTAATTAAATCAATTTCCTCATAAATTTTTATTTTTTCATTATACATGCCAATTTCAAATAAATCTTTTACTTTAAAAATTATTCCACATGCGATTGGTTTCTTATCAGCATCACATCTCTTAATTATATTTTCTTTATCATCTACTAAATAATAATCGCATTTTACTCCATCAAATGTATTTCTATTATAATCTAATGTATTAAATAGAAAATTAATGTAGTTTTCATTAACATAATCGTCTGAATCTAATCTTAGAAAATATTTGCCTGAACTTTTAATAATTGCTTTGTTAAGAGATTTTGATAAACCAATTTTTTTCTTATTTTTAATTACTTTAATTTCGTCAGAAAATGAGTTTAAAACCAAATCAGTCTTATCTGTAGATCCATCATTTACGACAATAATTTCATATGATTCTTTGGGAAAATTTTGATTTAAAATTGATCGAATACATCTACCTAAATAATAATCTCTATTATATGTCGGGATACATATTGTAACTTTTTTTGTCATAATTTTAGATTAACAGATAATTATAAAATTAACTTGAATATAATGCATAATAGATAAGTTGATAAACTTAATCCCCTTTATATTTAATCAAAGCATAAAAAGTTTTAAAAATAATATAAATATCCAACCAGATCGTCCAATTATTTAAATACCATAAATCAAATTCCATTCTTCGTTTCATTATGCTTGGATCTGGAGTTGCTCCTCTAAGCCCATTAACTTGTGCCCAGCCTGTTAATCCTGGGTTACATTTATGCCTTTTTAAAAAGTTAAAAAATAAGTTTGAATAATGAATATCATGTTCAACCATATGCGGACGAGGACCTACTATAGACATATCACCATTTAAAACATTAAAGAATTGAGGTAATTCGTCTATGCTATATCTTCTAACAAATTTTCCAATATTTAATAATCTTTGATCATTTTTAGTTACTTGTTGTGTTTTATCAAATGCTGTTTTTTTCAAAGATCTTAATTTATAAATTTTAAATCTTCTACCATCCCAACCAGTTCTATTTTGTGTGAATAATATTGGAAAACCATCTTCTATATATATAAAAATGCAAGATATTAATAAAATTGGGCTAGATATAATTAAAAATATTATAGAAAAAATTTTATCAATTAAAATTTTAATGAATAAATTAACCCCATAAAACCTTGAATACTCAAAAAATTCATATTTAAACTTATTTCCTAGAAGTTGATCACCTTTAAGATTAACATTATCTTTTAAATTTACATCAAGTGTATCAACTGAAAATTGAATAATTTTATTAAAAGCTTTATTTTTTTTTTTATCTTTTCCATTAATAACCCAAATTTGTCCAAGTGAATGATACTCTAAAATAGATCTAATATCTTCATCATCATTAAAAATAGGAAATTTTAATTCACTTCTAATATATCTGATATCTTGATTTTTAAAATCTGTAATTAAACAACATTTAAATACATAAATTTTATCAAATTTTTCTTTTAATATTTTTTGTATCTCATCATATGTGCCAACTAACATTATATTTTTTTGAATAATGTTTTTATTAATTAAATTTTGATAAAGATTATTAAAGTATAATTTTAATATTCCTAAGACAGTTAATAAGTAAACGTTGAGATATAATGTAAGTAAGTCAATTTCAAAATTAATCTCAAAAACAAAAAAAATAAAAAATGTAAATATGTTTGCTAATAAAAAACCTACAACATCATCTTTTAAAAAAGATATAAAATTTTTTTGATATATTTTTTTTCTTGAATAAATACAAATAAAAAAAAATGAAATTGATATTGTTATTGAATATAAAAAATAATCTGAATTTTTAAAAATCTCAAAATTAAATAAATCATAAATAGAATTTTTTTCTAAAATTGAAAAAATACATATAAAAATTAATAAAAATGATGACTTTATAAAACCAATGAATAGATAGTACCCAGTGTCATCGTTTTGGAAAACTTTTTCTAATTTAAACATTGTTAGCTTTTAGTATAGTAATCAGGTGTGTAACTATAATAATAGCTATAATAACTATCTTTTGATGTATCTAAATCGTTAATAATAATTCCATTAATCTTAGCACCAACATTTTGAATTTTTTTAATAGACGACATAAAAGAAGCTGTTCTTGTCTCATCGGATCTTATAACAAATAAGTTATAGTCTGAAGATTGAGTTAAAATAAGAGTGTCAGACACAGGTTGAACTGGCGGCGAGTCTACAATTACATAATCATATTCTAACTTTAAAACATCTAAAAATTTCTTTATTTGGTCTTTACTTACAATATCTGACATATCAAATCTTTTTTCACCCGACGTGATTATATCTAATTCAGTTCCTGGAACTTTAAAAATCGCATCGTTTAAATTTGCTGACCCTGAAATGATTTCACCTAAACCCAATATTTGCCTATCAAATTGATAAAAACCATTTAAAACTGAAGGTCTTCTAATGTCAGCTTCAATGAATAAAACTTTGCTCGATTTTTCAAGAGATAAGGCCAAATTAAAAGCATATGTAGTTTTTCCTTCTGAAGGATTTGATGAAGTAACCATGTAACTTTTATTTTTTTCAAACTTAGACTCTATTATTGCTCTTGAAGATCTTATTGCTTCAGAAAAACTAGACGCACCATCTTCAATAAACATTTGTAAAATATGAAATCCTCGTTTTAATTTTTCTACTCTAGGTAATATTCCAATTTGCGGAATGTTTAATGAGTCAATAGCTTCAGGGCTTTTAATAACTGAAGAATTCATTTCTCTAAAATATAACAAGCCATATATTGCCATAAATGAAATAATAAATGTTAAAACAAAATTTTTTTGAGGTGTTGGATAGAAATGTTTTGATGGTAAATTTGGACTTTCAATTGTTTTTAATTTTGATACCTGTAAATTTTGTGCTTCATTAGTTTCTTTAACTCTTTGTAAAAATGACTCATATAATTTTCTACTACTCTCAAGTTCTCTTGAAAATTTTAACATGCCAGATTCTTTTTCTTCTAATACTCTTAATTCATCAGTAACTTTTTGAAGTTCTTCTTCAGATAAATTTATAAAATTATTAATGTTACTGAGCTCAAATGCTTTTTGTTGTATATTTTCATTTAAAATTTTATCTAATTGAGCTTTAAGACTATCATTTTGTTCTTTGGCTTGAATAATTTTTGGGTGTTTATCTGTATATATCAACAGTAAAGATTGCATGTTACTTTCATTTGCATTTAAAGTATTTTTTATATTTGAAATTTCTTCTCGTGATCTTAAATCTTCTATTGCAAGCAGTGCATCAACATCACCTTCAGCTACTTTAATTGAAAGTAAATCATTTTGTTGCCGCTGGTAACTTAGTTTGGCATCTATTATTCTCGCAGAAATTGACTCAATTTCTTTAATTTTTAATTCTTTAACATTTCCAGTATCGACTAGATTATTTTCTCTTTTATAATTTGATAGTTTTTTTTGAGCAATATCCATTTGTGCAACAAGATCTTTCAATCTCTCTGTTATTTTTTTGTTTGCATAACTGGTTATTTTAATTTTGCTATCAATCTCGTATCGCTGATAAGATTCTATTATGGATTGTAATGCTAATTGTGAAAGCTTAGGATTTATAGAGATAAAAGACAACTCTAAAACATCACTACGAGGTATGTTTTTTACTTTAAAATTATCTGTTAAAACTTTTTTTAAAAAAATATCATCAATATTTTTTTCTTTGGTAAGAATTCGTTGAAAAAAATTTAATTTATTTTGAGAATAAAGATTTTTAAACTGAACTGAGTTTTTTTTATCTTTAATTATATACTCTAAAACTTCATCACTTTTTAAAATTGCCATTTGATTGTTTATTCTGTTCATACGTGATTCTACTGAATAAACTTCTTCAATGTTTACGATATTACTATCATCGGGTTCTATTACAATTATCCCTTTACTAAGATATTTTTTTTGCTGATTAGAAGAAATGAATAATGCTAAAATTGAAATAATTAACGATAATAAAATTAAATTTTTTATATTTTTTTTAGCAACAAGATAGAAAAATTTAAGATCTCCTACATCAAATATATCTAAAATAGAATTTATTCGTTCAATCATATTATTAAATATTTATTTCTTTTATCAAAAATTTCAATAAATAGGGTTATAAGCATTAAAAATAAGTAAAAAAGTATATTTTTTACCTATAAATTAACTATAAATTCAAAAAATATTATAAAGTTTAATAAATGATCTTTGTAAAAAATAATTTCAAAATTTTAATGATCCTGGCATTTCTTTTGAATGGCTGTATATCATTACCTGGTATCGATAAGAACCCGTCTAAAAAAAAAACTAATTCAAAAATTATATCTAGCAATTATTCGATGAATGATGTTGGAATTAACATAATAAAAATAAATTCTCTAAATGATAAAGAATTAAACAAATATAATAATGATAAAATTGAAGAATTAGATTTTAAGATAAAAACATTTGCAGATATTTATAATTATAGATACGAATATATTTTAGGGCCAGCAGACTCAATTTCTATAGATTTAACTGACACTGATGATTTGGACGGAACTTATTTAATTGATCAAAAAGGAATGATTGATTTACCGTTCATTGGAGAGGTAAAATTAAATAATCTAACTTTAAATGATGCTCAAAATATTTTAATTCAAGTAATTCAAAACTTTTATAAAAATCCTGATCTACAAATTAATATAGAAGAATTTAATAGTAGCAAAGTTTATATAGTTGGTGCAGTTAGAAATCAAATCACTATCAACTTAGATCAAAAACCCATAAAATTAATTGAAGCGGCAATCAAAGCAAATTTTAATCCAAGTGCTGCAGATAAACTTTATGGTACCAAAGGACTTTTAAGAAGAGATAATAAAGTTTATAATATCGATCTGCTTAATGCTTTTCAGAGCAATGACGATAAAGAAAATTTTTATTTAAAAAAAGATGACGTTGTTTTTATAGATCGAAACTCTGATGCAATACATGTGTTTGGAGAAGTTACCAAACCAGGTATTTATTTTCCAAATATGGATTACTCTCTAACTGAACTAATTTCAACCGCAGGTTTAAATCAATTAACAGCTAATGCAAAAAAAGTTTATGTAATAAGAGAAAAATATAATTCATTCTTAGAAGTAGATGTTTTTCAATTAGATATTAAAAACCCTGTTAATTTAATTGCAGGTAGGAAATTTTTACTGCATGAAAGAGACATTGTTTTTATTCCACCTACAGAAATTGTAAAATGGAACAGAATAATAAGTCTATTACTGCCACAAACAAATTTATTTAATTCTTATAATCCAATCATTCAAAATGGAGTTAAAGGAAGTGCAAATACTAACTTAACTGAGTGATTTTTTATTTAAAATAAAAAAAATGATAAATAAAATCTGAATTAAAGGTATGTGTAAAGAGAAATCAAAAAATAATAAAATAATGGTGTAAGACATAATAATTATATTTATGAAAGAATAAGAATTTCTATCAACAACAAAACTAAGTAAAGAAATAATAAAAAATATAGCTCCTGTTAAACCAAACTCTCCAATAAATTGAAACAAATCAGAATGAGCATGATTTGCATATTGAGCACCAAGATCTTTATAACTAATTTGAAATAAGATTTCAAAACCTCCGGCTCCATATCCAAATAATAAAAAATTCTTTAATTGGATAATACTAAATTTAATTATATCTACTCTACTCAAACTTAAATTATCTGAATATATTTCAGCAAATTCATCGTTTAAAAAATAAAATCTATCTATAATTTTTGACCCTCCAAAATAAAATCCTAGAATTAAAATATCAAGCAACAAAATTAATATAATAATGTATTTAAAATAACTATTTTTAGTTTTAGTAAAATAATATTCCCTAACTAAATAAGATAATATTGTTATTAAAAAAAAAAATTTTCCAATTCTAGAAAAACTAGTAATGATTCCTATGGTAATGAAGATTATAAATAATCTTATATAAATTTTTAAAAAGAAATTATCTTTTTTTTTGCTAATTTTTGTATTCAAATTTCTAAGTACTTCTAAAGATGAAATTAATGAAAAAAGTAAAAAAACAGCAAAAACA
>Ga0233432_10002173_pt1 | contig 18373 bp, 22 predicted proteins | sample SI_122_August201_6_FD_179870 | JGI IMG/M metagenome (GOLD analysis project Ga0233432, IMG submission 179870) | Seawater microbial communities from Saanich Inlet, British Columbia, Canada - SI_122_August2016_10_MG | ecosystem: Environmental > Aquatic > Marine > Inlet | place: Canada: British... | reverse complement strand
AATAAAAATATATATACATATAATCAAATTTCAAAATTAGTATGTATAAATACATGATTATAAAATATGATATAAGAAAACTATGAATAATGTGGTCGTTCTTAAGTATTCCGAGTATTCTTGCTCTTTAAATTATTAGTATTCTTAATCTTCAAAAATTTTCAAAATTTGATTTTTGTGTGTTTGAGATAGTAAACAAACAACTAACTACAACACAAGCAAAGAACAAGCAAAGAACAAGCAAAGGACAAGCAAAGAACAAGCAAAGAACCAGTAACAGTCACCGAAGGAAGCAAGATCATGGGAAACATGGCAAGTCGCTCGGCACCAATCCCATTCTCCAATGAAGCCATGATCCGTGTTGAGATGAGGCGGATGCTTCTGAAGTGGGATAAGGTGACCGCCACGACGGGTGAGAGTAACCAAAACGCTCTCTTCCAAAAGATTGTTCCACTTGAGAAGGTGGACTTCACAGGTACATTCACAGATAACGGACTAAACACAATCTTCACAAACACCGAAAAGGTGAAGACTGAAATGATGGGACCTTACAACTGCAACCACCTCTATCGGAGCAGTCAAGAAGACCCAGATATTCCTATCCTGGATACTGGGGATGATGTCATCATCGCCCCTCTCGGCGATCCGGGGTTGGCTATTGGTGATCAAGATGAGAAGGTTACTCATTTGTTGGGAATCCCAACAACCGGGAACTTCTGTTTCAACGAGATGATTCCTGGAAACTCGATCGTGGCACTTGAGAAGAGAATTGCTGCCATGAATAAGGCATATGAGAACCTGAAGAACAACGTTCCTCTGAAGGAATGTGGAAAGAAGGTCATTGATAAGGCAACGAAGATGGGTGTTTCAGAAGATCGTGGAATCCGAGATTTCATGGGCGATATGATCTTGGCACTGACCCCCGAACTTAAGGGTGGTCGTCCCGGATACCGCCTTCTTGATAAGAATGGAGAAGAATATTCTGGTAATGAAGAGAAGGTCCGATCAACTCTAAATCGGGTCTTTTCAAAGTTTTCTCCAATGATTTGTATTCAGCCTCCTTGGATTAACTCACAGTTGGTAACACACCTTCATGGTTTCAACAACACGAAGGTTCAATCAGAACTCAGTACAGATTACCGTGATATCAACATCGTGATGAAGATTTCTAAGGAACGAGAAGAACCGACTGTTGATGATGATGATGAAGGTCTGACACGGACAGTGACCAATGATGGAGGGTTGACACGGTGTTCAACCGTATCTGCGGGTGGCGGACGCTAAAGAGTAGAAATATACAATGATAAATATAGAAAGAACTTAAATACAAACAAACAAATTTTTTTTGTAATATATATTATATTGTAATGGATAAACAATGGGGTGGAGAATTAGGAATTATAGGTAATCCGAATAAAGGTTTATTTAGAGATAGAAGGACTAAAAGACCTGACTTAACAAAATATAAACTGCTTGATAATTATGATGAAGATATTGGTGAATTAAAACTTGGACCTTTAGATGGTAATAGACCATACGATTTTTCCGGTTTTGAGAATAGAACAAAAGAATATTTAATAAGAGAATTAAACAGAATATTTAGTGGAAATAGTGAAGGTTTTAATTCTGAATTATTTAAAAGTGTTTATGGTGTAGGTTATAATGATTTAAATCCTGAAACAGGTTTAAGTATTGAAAAGTTCGAAAATATAAGTACAAACATAACAAGTAAAGAGGTAAAAGATGATCGCGTTTTTTTATTTGTTCCATGGTACATACATTATAATAGTGGGAGAATGGGAACAGACCATTTTGGAAAACATGTAACTATGGATATAGGTAATCATACGAGTAAATATCCAAATACCCGTTCAAATTGTAAAGGTGATATATCAAAACATACAATAGTTCATTTTGGTCAGAGTAAAGTAGATGGGCGTTCTGGAAAATTTAAATTTCAAGGTGATAGTAATAATTGTTTATCTGATTCTGATAAAAGGGATATGATAAGGTCATATATATATATGTCGGCGGATGAATCTAGATTAAGAAAAGCTAATTTACTTGGTGAAGAAGATTTAAACATATTTAATTATGAACCATATTCAAACACTGAAGATAGAGAAATAGAAAGAGATCCATATGAAGAAGATATAGGAAATTATGATGTAAAATCTGATAATGTTAGTGGAAAATTAGATGATTATTTTAAGTTTAAAGAGGAAAGTCCCGTAGATCAATTATTTGAAGATTTATCTCCTGCCGTTAAAGCTAAAAAAGACTTTGATATAAATGAAGAGGAATTTCCAGAATTAAAGAAAGTTACAAAAGAGAAATCTAAAAAAGAAGAATTAGAAAAACCAGATAATCTTGATTTATCTTTCATTGATGATTTTTATGAATTAAGTGTATCTAAAGAAAACCCAGAACCTTCAAATAAATTAAATATAATTGATACTCCACAACAACCAACCATACAGCAACCTATGGTGCCTATGAGTCAAGGACCACCGATGGGTCAACCACAAATGATGATACCTCCTCAACAATTTAGTCAAGGACCACCGATGGGTCAACCACAAATGATGATGCCTCCTCAACAATTTACTCAAGGACCACCTATGACTCAATCACAAATGACGATGCCTCCTCAACAATTTAATCAAGGACCACCTATGGCTCAACCACAAATGATGATGCCTCCTCAACAATTTACTCAAGGACCACCTATGACTCAACCACAAATGACGATGCCTCCTCAACAATTTAATCAAGGACCACCTATGACTCAACCACAAATGATGCATATGAGTCAGGGACCACCGATGGGTCAACCACAAATGATGCATATGGGTCAGGGACCACCAATGGGTCAACCACATATGGTGCATATGGGTCAGGGACCACCAATGGGTCAACCACATATGATGCATATGGGTCAGGGACCACCAATGATGCCTATGAGTCATGGACAACCTATGGTGCCCCATCAACAATTTACTCAAGGACCACCAATGGGTCAACAATTTACTCAAGGACCACCAATGGGTCAACAATTTACTCAAGGACCACCGATGCCACATAATCAATTTGGAGGAAAGAAAAAGAGAACTAATAGAAAAAAAAGAACTAATAGAAAAAAGAGAACTAATAGAAAAAAGAGAACTAATAGAAAAAAGATAAAAAAATAGTAAAATAAGGAAAGATAGATCAAATAGAAGATAGATTAATAACCAATCATTTTCATTCCCCTTTCTGTCAAAATTGGTTTTTCCACTTTTTTTGGTTCATAATATTCATTACCGGGATATAATCTTGGTTTTATAGGAAATAGTTTGAAATTTTCTGAAGGCCAATGTGTCGACATTCTATTTCCTTCAAATGCTTTGATTCTTCTTTTTAGTGTATTTGGTTTTGCTAATGAACGAGGTTGCATACAAATGTATACGATATTTCTCATATTCATTTTTTTTCTTCCTTTAATTGGTTCACTTCCGCAGTGAATTGTTCTACTATCCCATAGAACCATTGAACCAGCATCGCATTTTATTTTTTTTTCTTCACAACCTTTATCAAGATAGAAATTTAATTGTCCTTCTTCTTCTAATCTGAACCAGTTTGATTTATCTTCAATGTTAAATTTCTTTTGAAACTCTTCATGGTGTTTATGACTTTTTTCTAGAAAAGATAATGTTGCGTCACCTTTATTTACATCATAAGCAGTGACCCAACTCTGGATACATTTGAATTCTGGTGTCAAATAACTTTGATCAGTATGATACCATAACTTCTTTAACCATCCTTTATTTGTTAATTCTGGAGGAAAATGAAAACTAACTCCATCAAAACTACAGAGAAGATCATCTGTTCCCCATATTTTTTCAAAGACTTTGATAACTTTTTCATTTTGCCTTACATCCCATACAAATTGGGATTGACCGACTTGACAGTTCTGAAGAAGCATTGAATGCTTTGGATAAAGTTTTGTGTATTCTCTCCATGTTTTGGTATTCCAACGACTAATAGGAGTTTCAAAATCACTTGTAATATGTTCAAGATAATCCCAACCTCCATCTTTCATTGATTTCTGTTCTTCTTTATTAAGTATATCTGGAATGATGGCAACTCCGAACTCATCAAGAGTTTCTTTCAAGTGTTCAATGTCAGTGAGATATTTTTCTTTTTCGTAACTCATTTTGTTTATAATATTTATTATCTTTTTTTCAAATTTTGAAAGTCAAAAGAACTATTAACTGCCGTTTGAGCTAATTCTAATTTTGTTGGACCCCAAACCCTTGATTTTCTAGTCTGCGTCGAAGCTTCTTTTGTCTTACATTTTTTTATAGGTCCCTCATCATCAGATATATACATTGTACATGGACACTGGGCATTTCCATCCCATTCTCTCAAGCAATAATCGCATGTAATGAGATATTCACAGTTCATTAGTAATAAATATTAATAAAAAAATTATTAATATAGATCAAATTTATAAAATTAAGAAGAAGAAGAAGAAGAAGAATTATCATTTTCTATAAATAATACAATGATAATTAATATAGCTACACACAAAACTGTACAACATAATAAACCTAATACAACCCCACATAAAATATTAAAATTATCATCATTACCATTTGATTTTTTTGAATAATAAGGATGAACTTTAACCATTTTTTTATTAATATTTAATTATTTATTATCAAATTTTAATGTCCGTTTGTTGGAACACACCTTAAAGCATTATTAGAACAAGTATCAAATGATATTAGTGAAGGGTTTGATTCTTGAATACATTCTGTCCCTTTAGGACAATCATCTCTTCTTGATATTGTTGTTTGTGATCCATCTTCACAAAATCTATAGCAGATATCACCTTGTCTTAAAGTACCCGTTGAATAAGTAGAACAATATGGTTCTGCTTGAGTAAAACACATCATCATAGTACATGCTTGAAGTTGTCCATTATTTACAGAACAAGAATTACATCCATCATACCAAGTTAAACAGTTCCATGGAATTTGAGATAATTGATTATAATTAGTTTGATCATTATCCATACAATAAGCTTCTCCAGCACTATAACATACATTATCTTGTCTACATGATTGAATAATATTATTTTGAATCAAACAAGTATTGCACCCATCATTCCAAGAAATACATCCATCTTCAATACAGTTACCATAAAAATCCCTTGATGTTTGACATGGTCTCTTACATGTTCCTGGAGCATCTGCTATCATAGGACCCATAGTATTGACACACTCAAGACCATGTACACATGTATTACTCATACCTTCTGGCATAAATCCACCACACGTTTCACCTTCACGGGAAATACTTGATGAACAATCAATCGTTCCACATGAGTTTACACATCCACAATTATCTGGAACAGCTGGAGTATAGCGGCAATTCGGAGGTGGTTCTGGGCAAGGGGGGATAGGGGGGCAAACATCACAACTAATTGAATGATCTTCGCATGTATAGTCGCAACAGTTTCCATTTCTAACAGCACATTGACCTTCTTGACATTGGGGAATTTCACATGCCATTCTACACATTTGAATTGGTGAATGAGAACAGAATTCTACATCTACAAGATTTTGCATAGAATCTGTGAAAGTAGGGCAAGGTTCTTCCCATTGGCGGACACATCTTTGGGAACTTTCGCACCACGAATATCCTCCATCAGTAACACAGTTGTGAGTATCTTTTTGAGAACCAACTAAAAGAGGAACTTCACCAGAGAAACAAAACTTTAAAAGGGAACTAAGGATAAGGGTTTTAATCATTTTATATATATATATATACATATTAAAATATCTTTAATATTATTTAAAATTTGATTATAATTATAGATTTACTATCACAATAAAATGGTTGTATATAATTATTATATGTATAAGGTGATTTCAAGAGATCTTCAAAAAATAAGAAACAAAAATAAAAATGATATTAATATTATTTATATAGTAAAAGACGATATTAGAGGAGAATATCTTAAATTTGATTGGATATGGATAGTTTAAGATATATCTCTTTCAGTTTCTTCTTCTGAATATATATCTAAAGATACATTATGAGTATAATTTAGTTTTTCATTTTCTTTTAATTCTTTATATTTTTCATGTTTTTCTTTTAAATATGAATATTCATCTTCTTTTTTATGATAAAAAATTTTAACCATAGATGGTGATAATTCTTTTCTATTATCATTTAATTCATTTATTTTACATTGTATTTTTTGAAATATTTCATCTGGTTTTGATGTTCTATAATCTGGGTGTATATTTCCAATTGATTCTATTTTATTTTGTAGTTTAGAGTAGTTTTTGGATGATAAATTATGATTATTTGAGATATCTTGAAAATTATAAAAGTTTTGAATTAATGTGGATGTTGTGAGAATTGAAATAATTATTCGAAGTAAATTTTTTTGACTTTCTTTTTCAAATGAACTTGACCATGTAAATGTAGATGATATAATTGATAATATTATACTCACTGTACCTAAAATATTATAAAGGGTGCTATAGAAATCACTTGCCCTTTGATATCTTTTTTTTAGTATTTTGGCTAATTTGTGATTATGTATTAATGTTTCATTTTCAAAATCAGACCACATAAATATAATATATTATAATATATATTAAGAATGATAATAAAAAAATTAAAATCAATGAGTATGTTTAAAAAAATATTATTATTTGGATTATTCATTGCTATAATACTTGGAGTAATGAGATTTTTGAAGTATAGGGGATATATATTTAATGATGATATATATGAAAGTTTTAGTAAAAATATAAATCTTGGTATCAAAAATAGTTTTGAAGAATGTAGAGAAGCAGCGGAAGGTTGTATATTATATTATTATGTTTCTGATGAAAATAGTCCTAATCATAAGAAGTGTTTCTGTTTTAGAAAAGAGGATTTAATAAAAGCATTTACAGATGAAAGTTTATCAGATGAAACTAAATTAACAAATGATAAAATATTAGAGTTAAGTGGAGAAAAAGAATCTGAAGGACAGAAAAAAGAAGAAGAAAAAGAAGTTAAAGATGTAAATAAAGTTGATTGTAAAGGTTCATGGACCCCATGTAATGGTGATTGTATAAAGAAATTTACAGTAGAAGAAGAACCAAAAAACAATGGAAAATCTTGTCCCGATGCAACCAAAGATAAAGGTAGTGATAAAATAATTATTCCTGATAGTACAAATTCAGATGGAAAAAGAGTAATACATCAAATCTGTGAACCTGGGGAAGATAGTTCAAGTTGGCATGATTATATGTGTGATAATAAAAATAAAGATGAAAGTAAATTAAATTCGGGATGTAAAGGTTTTACTATTGATGAATTAAATGATCAAAAGAGAAATAGTAATGATAATATTGAAGTAAAAACAGTTCAACCCGCAGCTAAAATTCCAGGTCCTTCGTGGATAGATGTTAAAGGATCTACTGGAGCAAGGAGTATGGCTGATTTTGGTGCTTATAAAAAAGATTTAGGTTGTTATTTAAAATATGATAATTTTGGAGCAGGGGCACGTGCTCATGGAAATGAAAATCTTAAAATGAATGGGGTTGTCATTGGAAGTGAAGAAGAAGTCAAAAATTTATGTGCCGAAAGATGTTATGCCAGTCAAGATTGTAATTATTTTCAAACATGGAGTCGTAGAGATAATGAAAAACTTGAAACAAGTCAACCATATTCGTGTTGTTTATACAATATAGATGAAAATAATATACCAAAAAATAGTGATCAAACTCCTTATGTTGGCAATAAAGGAAAGGGTAAAATGTGGAAAATAAGAAACATACGTAATAAAAAAGTGGCTATTTTTGGAGAATCTAATGAAAGAAGAGGTGTTGTTAAAAGAGTTTATAAAATAGATACTATACCTATTAAAATGAATGGTGAAAATAAAAATGTATGTGGCGAAGATGGAAAAGGTGAATGTCGGGTCGATAGAGAAAGTGAGGATGATATTAAATATAAAATGAGAGCATTTACTCCAAAATGTAATTTGGGATCTACATTTGGTCTAAAGTCTGGTTCAGAAGTTAAAGATGATTCTGGCAATGATGTAATAGAACAATATGAAAATTTATGTGATAATTCAAAATTAAGAATATTATTAATAATATTAATAATATGTATAATTATATATTGTTTGTAAAAAAATATTATCTATATTACAATGAATTTTAAATTAGATTTAAAGTGTGTTTTAATAATGTTTTTTATATTAATAATTGTCCATCAATGTTTTAAGTTATGGAATAGTGAAGGATTTAATTCTGCTGCTTATCGCGGAGGGCGCTATGCGGCACTTAAAAAAGAAGCGGCAAAAAGAAAGCGTAAGAGGGAAGAAAGAAAAAAGAAAGGTATAAAATCCAAAAAGAAAAAATTTAATGTGAAAGCTTGGAGAAAGAGTCAAGCCTCTGGAGCGAAAGGCAGATAAAAACACTTAAAGTATTAATTAATTAATTAATTTATTTTTTTTATTTATTATATTATAATGGAAATCGATTTAAAGTGCATTATAATATTTATCATTGTTTTAGTATTAGGAAATGAATTCTTAAAATCATATAGATTAGAAAATATGGACAACGAAAATACTAAAGATACTGAAGATACCGAAGATACTGAAGATACCGAAGATACTGAAGATACCGAAGATACTGAAGATACCGAAGATACCGAAGATACCGAAGATACCGAAGATACTGAAGATACCGAAGATACCGAAGATAAAGAAGATACGGAAGATAAAGAAGGTGGTGAAGGACCAGAAGACTCTAAAGCAAATGAAGTTGTAAGACTTAGAGAAAATCAAAGGTCTGGAAATGTAATGTCAGTTGGGGATAAATTAAACGTACCTGGTATGTTTGCTAATGATGATGGGATGTTTGGTAATTATCCGGAAGATATTGGTGGAATTTCTGGAATTGATAAATCCAGAGATCCATTTCAGATGTTAATGGTTAAAAAATCTCAAACGGTTGATTCCGAAGAACCTGAATCTGATGAAGAATCTGATGAAGAATCTGATGAAGAATCCGATTCCGAAGAACCCGAATCTGATGAAGAAGACGCTTCAGATGAGGAAAAAGTAGAATCCGATGAGGAAGAAAAATCGGATGAAGTACCTAAAATGGAAGAAGATAAAAAAGTTAATGATGAAGTGGAAAAATGTCAAAAGAGGTTAGACGACCTCCGTAATAAATATGCTTCTGAAGATTCTAATCATAGAGAAGATAAAGAAACTTCTCAAAATGAAATAGATAAATTAGGAGATGAATTAAGTGATAGTATGGCTAGTAAAACTAAATTAGAAGGTGAATTAGAAGAATCAAAAAATAAAACTGAAAATTGTAAAAATGATATGAGTGTTATGAATAATATTAAAGATAAACTTAATAGTGAGATTGAAGAAACAACTATGGATTTACATGTTGCTTTAGCATTATTAAGTATAGTGAGTATTGTATTGATATATTGTATTTACAAATTGAATGTCGAATAAATAATTAATTTCTTTTTTTATAATCCTTTTAATTAATATTTAATCAAAATTTGATGAAATATTAAGTAATAAATTACATAAAAAGATATTGTGGAGTATAAATATAATAATATAAGTGGAAATGCAGATTTTTGTAAAAACCCTCACTGGCAAAACAATTACTCTAGAAGTTGAAGGGAGCGATTCTGTTGAAAATGTCAAGGCGAAGATTCAAGATAAGGAAGGAATTCCACCAGATCAGCAACGACTAATCTTTGCTGGAAAGCAACTTGAAGATGGTCGCACTCTAGCAGATTACAATATTCAAAAAGAAGCTACCCTTCATCTCGTACTTAGACTACGTGGGGGGGGTGAAGAGATTGATTATGAAGAAAGATCTGTCACTCTAAAAATTGCGTCGGGTGATATTGGACCATTTATTGGATCAAAGGGTATTAATCTTAAAAAGCATATCATTTCAAAAACAAAGAAACAATCAGATATTCCTAACGGTGTATATTGTAAGGTTAACTCGGGCGAAGAAGGAGTAACAGCAGTTATCCGAGGACCTAATACGACTGTCCTTGATGTACTTGAGATGAATCTAAAGAAACACGAAGAAATGTTTCTAAAGAGTAAAGTTCAAAATCCAAATAAACATCAGACAAAGTTCGTGTTTAAAGTTGGGATGGATCATAGTCTAATTCCGAAGTTTATTGGAACAAGGGGACAAAATATTAATAAGGTTTCAGAACTTATCAAAGATACTGATAATTATATGACATCTGAAAGTGTAAATGTTAGGATTACTGAAGATCAAAAGATACGTATGGCCCGTCTACGGTTTGAAAATCTTAAGAGAGAAAATGATAATCGTAAAAGTGTTCTAATTAGTGTAACTATGAATACGAGTGATAGAGATTCTTCATTTGAAGTGGTGAAGAGTGCTGTAATTAAGGGGGTTGAGAATGTTTATGGTGTCGGATTTTATGATGCCTAAATAAGATAATAATATTTAAATAAGAGATTAAATAGTAAAATAAATGAATAAAAAATATTTTATAGATACTTATGTTTTTTATTTTGTTTTATTTAGAAATTTGGGAATACCAAATGAAATAATACATTATATTGTTGAAAATTTAGTACCATATGGTAAAAGACTTAACTTACAATTAAATTTATGTGAAAGTATTAAACTTGAATATAAAATAAATAGAAATATTAATATAGATCGGTATGAGAAAAATTGGAATTTAGATAAAAGAGAAATCAAATATATAAAAATAAATAGTGTATGTGTATATCCATTTATTAAAGATTATCATAGTAAGTTTAAAAATAAAAATATATGTGGATGTGATTTATGTACATTTAAATTAGATTATCCACGATATATTTATTTAAAAAGAATAATAAATAATCCTGTAAGAGGTGTAAATAGTAAATTAATAAATCAATGGTATATTTTTTTATTTAATTTATTATTAACTTCAAATAATTATAATCGTCATGAAATTTATTATGTTCAGAGTTATAATTATGATATAGCAAAAAGATCATTATTTGGATTTTGTTCAAAATTTAGTAAAAATTGGAATTGTGAAGAGTATCATAATATACATATTTTAATAGGAGAAGATAAAGGAAAATGGCTTCAATTACGAGAAATATGGAAGAATATATTATTTATTCCATAACAAATTCATCTTGATTAGAATCCCAACTCATATCATTAAATAAATAATTGAAAGCATCATCATTTAAATATTCTTTTGATAGTTCTGAGTATAATTTCTTTTCAATCTGTTTTTTATCAATGTAATTACATGATCTACATACTTGATGGCATTCATCACCAATTCTTTTATATCCAACGGGACAATCACCATTGGGGACATAACTAACTCCACCGGAACCATAGTCAGCCGCAAAACCTTCAACTGTTTCATCATTCTTATTATTCTTCTTTTGTTCTATTGGTTTATTGATACAATCTAAAATGATGTCACTTGCATTTTTTTTAGAAATGTCAACGTAATTACATTCTAAATCGTGTAATATTCTGTTTGTATAATCCATTATATTATATGATAATATTTAAAATTTGATTTTTAAATTAAATTTTAAAAATAAAAAAATGGAAGGCACTTCTATTTCTATCAAAAGTGTGAATATTTTTGAGAAAAATTATCATAAAGAAAAAGAGAAAATAGTAAATATAATACTTGAAAAAATAATGAAAGAATATATTAAAGATAAATAATTATATATTCATATATTAATTAATTAATATGGAAGGCAGAGATCAAGGGAATATACCTCAAGGAATAATAAATATTGAGAATTACAGACAATTATATTATCGAATGTTTCCTTATATATTTAGAGAAATAGATGGTATATTAAATGAAGAAAATATAATAAATGAATCTTTTAATGAACAAACCAAAAAAAGTAAACCAATGGCAACAGATACTATACAAAGTTTAGAAGAGTATGAAGTTATGCCTAAAGATATAGAAAAAAAATTATCATGTGCTATTTGCCAAGATGGATTTAAACTTGGTGAAAAAGTAATACGATTACCTTGTTCTGAAGAAGGACATTTTTTTCATAATAAAGTGGATGATCAGTGTCTTGGAATAATGCCATGGTTAAAAGAGAATAATACTTGTCCTATATGTAGATATGAGTTTCCATGTGAACCTGGACCTAAATCAGGGCAAGATACAGAAACAGATTCTACCAATGATGAAGAAAATGTAAATAGAGTTACTAATGATACAATTGATAGAGCGATCGAAGATATTTTAAATAGTATAAGGACTGGTACTACTGATAATATTTCAGAAAATTTGAATACTTCTCCTCCATTTCGGATAGTATTTAGAAGTGATGATGATGATAATGATGAAGGACTACAGGCGGCTATATTAGAATCTATGGTAGTAGATAATGATTAAGTATAAAATATATAATATTAATATTTTCAATTATAAATGAATATACAAAATGTTGAATCTTGTCCAGAATATATTGGAAATTTTTTAAGAACAAATATGGAGCAATTAATAAATATATATGATGCTGGAAAAGCAGCGAATGGAGATGGATGTTTAAGTATGGTTTGTAGTTTAAATAATAATAAAATGGATGTGTTTTACATGAATAGTGAAAAATTAAAAGATGTAACAGGACTTATATATGATAATATAAAGCGCGATGATAAGAAAGTATTTTTAATAAATGATTCTGATGGTTATGGAAATTTTTTAATTTATATTTAAAGTATAAATGGAAAGTAATAATGATATATTAGTATTTGTTTTAATAATTAGTGTTGTTATGCTTGTTTATAATTTTTCAGAACCTATTGATGGGGGATTTTTTCAAGAAGTATTATGTCCTGTATTTGAAAAGAAACCAAAAATGATAACTATTATACATCATCCAAGATTAAATAAAGGTTTTATAATGTTGGTTTCTTCTGAAGATGCACTATCTATTATTCAAAAATCATTAAATAAGGCAGATAATGAATATACTATAGAAAGTAATGGTAAAGATTATTTTATAGTATATGAAAATAAATATAGAATGCAAAAAATATTTGATTTTTCTATAAGTAATTATGAAATGATAAAAAAACAATCAGGACTTAAATTAATGGGACCTACTTAATATAATAAGTTGAAATAAGCCAACTTTTTCCTAGTTGCCAATGTTTAAGAGCATATGAATTTGGATATTTTTTACATGGAAAAGTTAATGTACCTTTTTTATTTTTAAGATTTTTCTTATTTTTTGCTTTGTTAGATTTTCTTTTACTATGACATTTATTTTTGGCAGATTTTCTATATAATGGATCTTCTCCAGGACTATATTCTTCTACAAATGGATAAAAATATGTAGTTGGAAAAATAAAATAATTATCACTTAAATTTATACCTGATCTTAAATAACCAGGTCCGGTTTGAAAATCTACAGATGTATCATAAAAATCAATTTCATTTAATTTTTTTTTTGATAATAGTCTTTTAAGGATAATATTATTTTTAGTTGCTCCAAAGAAAGAATTTGACAATATGGGGAAATCTTTAAATCTCGGTACTTCATTACAACCTACAAATTTATATTTTCTTTTATTAAGTATATTGTAAAGTGGTTTTAGTATTTCAAACGTAGTGTCAAAATAATATCCTCCTTGATTATATACAATTTCCAAGCGCATTAAATCTGTAATTTGTGCCCATTTTGAGTACGTGTGTGGTTCCATATTTTCATTATACATGATATTACCTTCTTCATCTTTTATTTTTTTCCCCTGGCGTTTTTTGGCCTTTTGAATATAATCGAATGTTTTAGGAAAATTTTTTCTTGTTAAATCTTTATTACCCCATACTTTAATTGTAAATTCTGGGAGATGTTTAACGAATGTTGTTAAAAAAAGTTTAAAATAATCTGGATATGGATTTGTACCTATCCAAATAAGATGAATATTACGGGGTATAGGAGAACACCATTCTCTAACCATTATATAATATATATTATAATAAAAAGATAATTTAACTAATATTAATATCTTTATTTAATTGTATACATATAAATATAAATATTAATCCAGTGATACATATTTTAATAATAGTATCATCACTTAATTTGTATTTCTTAGAGAGTTTATCCATTAATGTCCATGTGAATATCCATAAAAATAGATAAATAAATACTTTAAACCAATCATATAACTTCATACTTTTATAAATATTTTTTTCTATCTAAACCCTACGTCTTTTAGTATTTCTTCTTTTAGATCTAGTATTTCTTTTAGATCTAGTATTTCTTTTAGATCTATTCTTTCTTCTTGTTTTAGATCTAGTATTTCTTCTTGTTTTAGATCTAGTATTTTTTCTTCTAGTATTTCTACCACCATATAAAGAAGGATTTGATTCTATTCCTTGAAGAAAATCGGCCATGTTTCCTCTTGTTTCGCTTGAATCTTCTTGATAATTATCTGGCTTACGTAAAGGTGTTGGTGATTGAAGATTATTAAAAACGGGAGAAGGATCTCTGGGATTATCAATATGTTGACTTACCATATTGTATAAATCTTGATACGCACGATACATTCTCGTGGTATCTTTATCTAAACTTTCATATCGTTTTTCTAATAATTCATAATCTTTTTTTAATATTTCATGTTTCTTTGTTAATGAATCATGTTTATTTCTTAAATTAGTTATAATATCAAGCAATTTTGCGGTTGGAAGGTTGAACTCAGGTCGTTCATATTCAGTGGTTGAACGAGGACTTTGATTAATGGCATAAATATTTCTTGGTGAAGTTCTTCCTAAAGGCATTTATAATATAATATAATATAATTAATTATCATCAAGGTAATCTATTATTGTTACTAGTAATTCTTTTGTTATATTAATATCTTCTGTTATTTCCATTTCTTTAAAAAGATTATCAATTTGTTCTTCTTTATAATTTGAATTTTTTTTTAACAAAGTTTCTTTTAATTTATCATTTTTATAAATTGTTTCTTTTTCTTCATAATCTGGTTTCATTAATTTTCTAATAATTGTTTTTAATGAATCTATTGTGTCTTCATCTCTGGTCTTTAGTATTTCTAATTCTTTAAATTTAGATTGAAATTCTAATAATTTTTTATGTTCTTTGTATTGTTCATTTAATTTTTCTTTTAATATTTCATTTTCTAATTTATATGTATTTCCTTTTTTAACATCACTTTTTAGCTTTTCTATATCTAACGACATTATGTTTACTTTATTTTTTAAATCTTGAATTTCTTTATCTTTATCAATAAGTTCTTGGGTCATATTATTAAAACGATTAATTTCATTTCTATCGGCAGTAAATTGATTATTACTGGGTATTCTTGTCGGGGGGGTTTCTGAAACTGGTTTAGAAGGTAATGATTTTTGTATGAAAATATTTTCTTTTAATTTATCTTGTGATAATTTATTATTTAATGGATTATATTGATTTGATGAATTTTTCCAGGATGCCCTTGTAAGGTCATTTAATATATTATCATTATTAGCAAATCTTTTCATTAAATAATCATATACAAAAAAAACTATAAAAAAACAAAAGTTAATTACTTACTATTTTTCTTTCTTCTTTGTCTAGGTTTTCTACTTGTTCTTCTAATTTTATTTTCACTATTTCTTCTTGTCCTTGATTTTGCTTCTTTTTTATCATTATTTTGTCTAGGTTTTCTACTTGTTCTTTTTTTCTTTTCTTTTTTACTTTTAGTTTTTTTGGTGTTTTTGTCTTTATCTTTTATTTGTTTCTTTGCTTCTCTAAGTTCTTTGTTGATTAATTTTTTAGCATTTTTCTTAATTTCTCCTTCTACTTCATCTCTAATTTCTTCTTTTACAACTTCTTTTTTCTTTTGGGATTGTTCTTTTAGACCTTTAATTTTATTATGAAATTGATTTTTTTGATGTGAAAATTCTTTATCTACTTGTCCTTTGTAGTACTCAAATGCTTCTCTACTTTTAAGATCTTCTTCACCTAGTTTATCTGATTTGACTAATTTACCGGCAGTTATTTTTTTTTGGCAAGAGTCTTTCAATTTATTTGTCGTTTTTTCCATTGCCTTAATCATTTCTTTTAATTCATTTAATTCTTTTTCTTTTTTAACTATAAGTTTAAGACTAACACCTTGTTTTAATTCAGCTGATTTTGAAAGTTTATTATTTTCAAAAAGTAAATCCTCATAATCTTGAGTGATATTATTATATTTTGATATTATTCTTTCAACATCATCTATATCTTCTTTAGTAATTGGTCCATAAAAATCATCTTCCTCTTTTTCTTCTTTTTCATCATCATCAAAAATATCTGTTACAACTGTTAGTATTCCTTCATCTTTTTCTTTCTTTTGTTTTTGTCTCATTTTAAATAGCATATTTCTTTTTTTCATTCTATCACTTTCTTCTTTTGATGGAAGGGGTCCTTTCTTTACTATTTCTCTAAACTCTTCTTTATCTAAGAAACCATCTTTATTTTTATCCAATTCTTTAAAAAGGGCACCATAAGTTTTTAGTGGATTATTTGGATCTAACTTTTCCATTTTTAATTTATCTTTAATTTCTGCTAATTTTTCAAATTCTTCTTTTGTTATTTTACCTCTCTTAGTTACATCTAATTCATCAAAAACTTCATCAGTAGATTTTTTCTCAATTTTATACATTGGTTTTCCATCTGGTCCTATAACTGGTTTTCCAAATTGATCAATGATTAATTCTTTTTTTGAACTTACTAAGGGTTTACCATCTGGACCTAGTATAGGTTTACCATCTGGACCTAGTATAGGTTTACCATCTGGACCTATTATAGGTTTTTCACTCCTTTTCATAATTTGTTTACCATCAGTACCTACCTCTAGTTTACCTTCATTAGATAATCGTTGTTGTTTTTTGTCTCTATCTAATCTATCTGGTAATTTAACATTTTCACTTGAGGACCTTACAGATGGAACTCCAATTCCCGAACTAGAACTTGAACTCGAACTTGAACCAGAACTTGAACTTTTCTTCCTTTTTTCTAAATTACAACGCCTTATAATCTCACTTAATTTTTCTTTCGCAGAATATAATCTATCTAATGATGATTGTTGAACATTATTTTCTAAATCTAAACTATATATTTTAGCTTGATACTTATTATAGTTTTTAATAAGATAATTATATTCATCACATTTAAATTCTTTTTTATAAATAGAATTATTAATTTCTGAATAAGCATTTCTGTATTCTTCTATGATTTTGTATATTTCATTATTTTTTTGAGTCGGAGTACTTGTTTTATCAACAGGGGTTTTATCAGGAGTACCGAAAGGGTCTCTTGAAGGTTCTCCCTTTTTACCTGGTCTTTGACTTGAAGGTTTATTTGAATCGGGTGATTTATCTTTTTTAATATCTAATTTTTTTGTATCTAAACGTTTTATCCTATCTTTAATGAATTTTATCCTACCAGAAAATTCTTTTAATTCACTATTAAAACTCTTTGAGGGAAATGTAGTCCCACCTGCACCACCAGACTGTTCAATTTCTTCTATTTTTCTTTTAAATGTATCAAAAGATTGACTAAATTCTTTATAAACTGTTTTAAATTCATCATAAAACTCTTCTTTAGAAGCATTATCTAAAGAATTAACTACTTTAATAATTTTTTCTATAATATCATCTGGACTAGAATTCCATCCACCTTGAATCCATCCGCAATTCTGTTCAAGGTCATTCCAACTCCATGATTGATCATTTAAATTATTAATATTAAATATAATTTCTTTGATATTTTCTATAAGGGCAATATGGGGACCACTTGTATTTTCTATTGACTTCCATTTGAAAATATTATTCAGAATTTTTTCAATGATTTTTATGATAATACAAAAATCATCTACGTGTATATATTTTTCATTTATTTGTGTCCACCTTCTTTCATCATAAAAATTTTCGGTAGCACCTCCAATTTTTTCAAAATTAATAGTATGGTCTGGATAATTATCCAGCCCAGGATATTTTTTAACAAGCATTGGATAATTTTTTGAATCATAATATCTTTCATTATCAGAAATTAAAGAATAATTATCTAATTTTGATAACGAAAGATTTATATTATTAGTAATATTTCCATTACTTAATGCTTCTTGTATTATTTCATGATAATTGATAATAAATTTAAGATTTAATATCTCTTTTGAACACTCTTTTCTTGTACTTTCTTTTACTTTATTAAATCGGTGTATGAAATTTTTTGATAAAACTATATTATAATCATCATTTTCACCATCTTCTTTCTTTATTGTTGTAA
>Ga0233432_10002171_pt1 | contig 18380 bp, 24 predicted proteins | sample SI_122_August201_6_FD_179870 | JGI IMG/M metagenome (GOLD analysis project Ga0233432, IMG submission 179870) | Seawater microbial communities from Saanich Inlet, British Columbia, Canada - SI_122_August2016_10_MG | ecosystem: Environmental > Aquatic > Marine > Inlet | place: Canada: British... | reverse complement strand
ATAAGCAATTCAAAGGTCAAGATCAAAAAATGCCATCAACTCAGCATATGATGAAGCGTATCACTAAAGAAATGAAACGCCGTAATATGAGTGAGTCTGAAGAAGTAGAGATCAATGAAACAACAGTGTCTGCTACTAAGAAACCTGTAAATATCACAGGACCTGACGGTAAAACTCGTACCGTTATGAAATCAACTCGTGCTAAACAAACAGACGATCGTGGTCAGGATAAGATCAAAACAAATGAAGAAGAAACTCTAGCAACTAATGCTAATAAAGAATTACAAGATCGTGAAAAGAAAGAAAAGATTGTAAAGCGTTCTAAAAGAGAAATGAAAAAGAAAGACGATGCTGAGATTGAATCAAAGGCACGTCGTGATGGTGGTCCAGCTGATGTATCAGAAGAAGGTGGCGCAGGCGACCAAGGTACTGATAAATTGGTGAACAAATACAAAAAGGATACACCAAATTGTTAAGATATACTCAGTATCTTGCTGAAGGTGTTAAGCTTAAATTGATACGAGGCAAAGATCAAGATGTGCTTAAAATGTGGGACACGAAGGAAAAGAGTTGGGTCGAGCTGAGAGGTAAGCCCGGTTTTGAAAGAAAATACGACGCCAAAGATCCGTTACATAAAGCAATTGCTGCTTTGGGGAAGTCTGCTAATATATCTGACTTCGTAAATGGAGATGAGGTAAGTATCAATCCAAACCATCCTGATGGCAAAAAGGCATTAAAAACAATAAAAGGTCTGATGAAATGATTAGTTTTAAACAGTTTTTAGAAGAAGGCACATTAGATGAAGGTTCTGAAACTTGGGAAGCTGGTTATAAACGTCGTGTAGTTAAAACTACAAAACCTGAGCATAAAGAAAAAGGTCATAACTGGCGTATTAAAGGTAAGGATCGTCCTGAGATCTCAATTAAGCTTTATAAAGAAAAACCATCTCAGGCTGAATTTAATAAGCAGATGAAACGAGTAGCGGGGCACGAGTTCGGATGAAAAGTTTTAAAAGGTATATAGCCGAAGACACACTAAATGAAAATGCTCTTAAAGCTTTAAGAGTTGCAACAAAGGCACATAAAGGCCAATTTAGAAAAAGTGGTGGCGAGTATATTAATCACCCTAAAGAAGTTGCTCGTTTCGTAAAGCAGTTTAAAAAATCTAATAACCTTTCTGCGATGATTCAAGCAGCTTATTTGCATGATACTTTAGAAGATACTGATACAACATATGAAGATCTAGTTAAACAGTTTGGTGCGTTAGTAGCAGACATGGTACAGCAATTAACTACAGACAAAGTAGCATCTGATGCTATCGGTAAAGGTGAATATATCGCTGGTAAAATGGCTAAGATGTCAAGCTGGGCATTGGTAGTTAAACTTGCAGATAGATTAGCCAATGTACAAGACATTGATACTAGACCCGCTGATTTCCAAAAGAAATATGCTGCAGATACTACATTAGCAATTAAACGTTTAAGATCTGATAGATATTTAAGTAAGACCCATGATAAAATCATTTCAGCTATTGAAAAGAAGATTAAGGAATATGTGTAATGGATAAATTTACTAAATACACAGAAAATCGTATTGATGCTATTTGCGAAGAGTGCGATCTATATGAAGATCTAGAGATTACAGAATCAGAGTTTGAAGGCAAGAAAGTCAAGCTCAACGACCCTATTCGTACTTCTGAGAATCCTAATAAGAAATTTAAGGTTTACGTTAAGAATGACAAAGGCAACGTTGTAGTAGTTCGCTTCGGTGATCCAAACATGGAGATCAAAAGAGATGATCCTGCTAGACGTAAAAGCTTTAGAGCTCGACATGGTTGTGACAATCCTGGCCCTAAGTGGAAAGCCAAATATTGGTCATGTTACCAGTGGAGAGCCGGCGCAAGTGTCGATAACTAATAAATATCAATAAAACTACAAAGGGTAAACCTATGAGACGTTTCAAAGATCATATTACCGAAGCACCTCGTCGTAAAGGCGCGCCAAAAATGACAGGTGACTTTGTTGCAATTCAACGTGCAAAAGATGCAGAACATGCAAAGGCAATGGGGCGTTCAGTAAAAACTGGCCGTAAGTTGCCTAAGAAAACAATGACTTCAACTCAAAGATCATTAGCTCAAATCCGTGGTGAAGAAGTAGAGCAAATAACAGAAGCTTCTTTTTCTGCAGACGTTACTTCTGAACCAGGTCCTCTCAGACGATATGTAAATACCGCGCTGAAAAAAGGCTTGAAGACTAAAGTAGTTCGTCACGGAGGCGCAACTGAAGTTATTCTAACAGGTGATAAAGAAGTTATTACTAAGTTCTTAAAAAGCCAAAAATTTCCCGCTAAAGAAATCGAGCGTGGTTTTGCTAAAATGGCAGAAGCTTATAGACCGCCTACTGCAGCTGAAATTAAAAAAGATAAAGAGCGTGAGAATGCTGGTAAGAAACGTCCAAGCATGGATCATAAATCTATATCTAATAAGTTGTACGTAAACATGCGTCCTAAGCTTAAAGAAGAAGAAATCAAAGAAGCTATTAAGGCTTATTGTGTAGAAGAAAACATTTCTGCCGATGATTTGGCTGATATGAATGAAGAACAGCTTGATGAAATCATCGGTAAAGTTGTAGGTGGCGCTGTTAAGATGGCAGCAAAAGGTGCTTATAGAGCAGCTGTGAATAAGCAGGGTAATTTTAGATTATCCAGCGCAGGCAGAGCAGATAGAGCTGAGAAAAAAGCTGCTGATATAGAAAAAAAGAATAAAGATCGTGAACGTATTAGAGCAGCTAAAGATAGATTACGAGCTGCTAAACAAAAAGCACGACAAAAATAATAAATAAACCATACGCGAGAGCTTATAAGGAGAACAAAAATGGCATCTTGGGGTAAAACTGACAGCGCAGCGGGCGCACCAAAGTATTTGGAAGACGATGCGAATAACACTAACAAGTCACACGACAAAGACAACGCAATCTTCGTAGACACTGACGAAGCAGTCGTAGCAGCTAACCGTGCAAAAGGTATTAAGACACCAGGCTGGGGTCTATATCACACATATACAGATGCTACAGGTGCAACTCGTCACAAGTTTGAGAGTCTTATTCCGATGAAAGTTGCAGCTGCTGATGCAGGCGACTTGGGTGTGACAGGCACGGGCGATGACACAATCGTAGCTGATAGCTGATTGATTATACTTGGTTGATATAGAATGAAATTAACAGAATCAACCTTTCTGTTATTTGCTTCCAAATATTATGACAATCCTCACTGCTCTGATATCGTAGAGTTCGAGGAAGATCTGAAAAGATTTCAATATTTGCGCAAATTATTTGGAAGGTATAGACAAGATAATGATTTAAAAGAAAGGTTGATTCTAAACCACTTAATAATCATTTATAATGTGTTTGGATATGAAGCTACTAATATGTTGTTTATGAAACTTCACGAGTATCATGAATACTTAAAACCATTCGTTGAGTATTTAAACTTCATGCCTCGTGAAATTATATATGATGATGTTCGTATTCATAAAGATAATATTAAGAGCGATCAAATCATCAAGGATAAACTCGAAGGAATCTGACGTATGGTCGTTGACTTATTTTTAGTATACCAATTCATTAGACGCCTAGCCACGCCGTTTAACAAGTGGGATGCGTATAAGGAAGGTATTATTGACGATAAAGGTAAAGTTCTAATTAAAAAGAAAGATTTTACTAATAGCCGCCAGCGTAAAGCTTGGGGGATTTTTGATGTGATGATTGCAAATCTTAAGAAGATTCTCGGTAAAGTTCCGGGTGGACAATCTCGTCTTGCCTCATACGCTGCAGCGCTCTTTCTAATTAAAGAATACAAAGCATTTACTGATGAGTCTATGCTTACTGAAGATCTTACTGAAGAAGATCTAGAAGAATCATTACTATTATTTAATGACCGATATGTCAATTATATCACAGAAGAAAGCGATGTCAATAGTTTAAATGAAAAATTTGAATTATTTTTATCAGAAAAATTAAACGAGATATCATTGTCTCTTAAAGATCTTTCAAAAACAGGTCTTCCGAACAAAAAAGCATTTGGTGACAAAGATAAGCTAAAAAAAGAACTTGAAAGACTTAGAAAAGGTTTGAAAAAAGAAAGTCTTGAAGAAGCTGCAGCGCCTCGCTGGAAACGTGCAGGCCCTAACGGCGAGATTCAAGCTACCATCAATGGTAAGAAATATCAAATTGAAAAATCATTAGATCATAACGAGCGCCATAGAGGCGAGTGGAAAGTTATGGTGTGGGACAAGCGCAGAAGCAGCTGGGAATGGGAAACAACTGAATACGGTAAAGCCAATGCTAAGGCATGGATTATGGATAGATTACAAGAAGAGCCTGCAAACAATGTAAGCTCTGGTAATATTGCAGGTATGGACGGATCTGCATTTTCTAAGGAAGCGCAAAAGCGCTGGACATCGCGAAATAAATCATCTAAAAAGAAAAGACTGAGAGACATAATTGGAGATCGTAAATGATTACATTAGAACAATTCAGTGCTATGATTCCTAAAAATAAAGATCCTGAATCATGGTACGAAGCTGCAACTGAACTATTTGAAGCTTATGAAATTAATACACCAAACCGTATTGCTGGTTTTATGGCACAGTGTGCTCATGAATCACTTGACTTTACTCGGTTGGAAGAAAACCTTAATTATAGTGAAAAAGCACTTAATGGTGTCTTTGGTCGCTATTTTGGAGAAGGAAAAAGAGATGCTGCAGAGTATGCACGTAATCCTGAAAAAATTGCAAACTATGTTTACCAGGATGAGTTCCGATCTAAGCGAGGAGCAATGGGTAATGTTAATGACGGCGACGGCTGGAGGTTCCGTGGACGCGGTATCAAGCAGCTCACTGGCCGTAACAATTACACAGCGTTTGGAAAAACAGTAGGAATGTCAGCAGAAGAAGCAGCAGAATACGTAGCAACACCAAAGGGTGCTATTGAATCTGCATGCTGGTTCTGGAAAACAAATAAACTTGAAAACTGGGCCGATAAAGGTGACAATGTAGGGTTGACAAAAAAGATCAATGGTGGTACTATAGGATTAGATGATCGTAACCGTCGTTGGGAGGAAGCATTGGCAATTCTAGGAGGAGAAGTTCCAGCCCCCGCTCCTACCGCAGCACCAAAAGCTACAGGTGTGAGAACTCTTCGTAAGGGTATGAAAGGTGATGATGTTGCTAAAATGCAAAAGGCTATTGGTGTAGGTGCTGATGGTGATTTTGGCTTTGGTACACTAACCGCAGTTAAGAAATGGCAGAAGCTAAATGGTCTTACGGCAGATGGGATCGTAGGTCCTGCAACACAAGCCAAGATGTTTGGATAAATAAATAGATAAACAAATCACTTATAAAGGAGAGCTACTATGGCTTTGGAAGATATTGTAAAAGCGGCTATGGAAAGAGAGCCACTTAAAATTAAAGAAGCATTTGAAACTGAAATGGAAACTCGTATCATGGCTGCTTTGGAAGAAAAGTACAAAAAAGCTATGAAAGAAGAAGATGATGAAGAAGATGAAGACGAGGATGATGATGAAGACGAAGATGAGGATGAGGACGACGACTAAGTCTCCTTATGAACATTGATGTTTACATCGATTAAAATTGCTATCGTAGTAGTGGTGCTAGCCACCGGCGGTGTTGGATATATGTATGTCCAAAAGCTACAATCAGATTTAGAAACTGCTCGCGCAAACGTTGCTAAAATGGAAGTAGCTGTACAAACTGCCGAGGCTAGCATTGCCACTTTAAGAGCAGATCAGGCACAAATGGCTGAATTAAATTTGACTCTGCAAGCCGATTTGCAGAAAGCAGAAGCATACGGTGATGATTTACGCGGTAAACTTCAAAGACATAATTTAACAAACCTAGCTTTAAAAGAGCCAGGTCAACTTGAAGGAAGAATGAATGGCGCTACAGCAAAACTTTGGCGCGAGCTTGAGCAAGAAACTGGCGGCGATGGGACTGACCCTCTTCCTAGCTGGTTGCGCCCTCGGGAGACCGGAACCGGAGATACAAGTGGTGACGGAAATCCAGAAGACGACGGTGCCGACAGTAGCTCGACCGAAGCCGATCAATCTAACTGATACACGATTATACGTTGTTAACAAAGATAACTTAGAGGAATTCCTGGCAGAGTTCGAGGAAGTCAACGGCAATCGTGCATTTGTAGCATTTAGTGTTAAAGATTATGAAAACTTAGCTTTAAACATAGCAGAAATGAGAAGATATATTCAACAGCAAGGCGAAATAATTGTATACTATGAGGAGGCTGTTAGCAACACGGAATAAATAATATTCCAAAGTATACAAGAGGATCCTACGTTGGATGAATTAAAAACAGACGTCGCTCTAATTAAAAAAGACATTAAACTTATCGAAAGATATTTTGGTAGGTTTGACTCTGCACTTGAATCAATGGCAGATATGTCTGAACGTGTTGCAGTTCAAGGCGAGATGCTTAAGAATTGCCACGATAAGATCGAAGACCTTGAAGAAAAGGTAGAAATTCACAAACAAGAAGATGTTGCTCGCGGTGCCGTGATGACGGATCGCTTGGATCAGTATCGCATTTCCTCTAAAGAAGATCATCAAAGATTATCAGATCAAAACGCTCTTAACAGGGCTGAGCGTAATCGTGAGATTATGGAAGCTCTTGCTAAGCTAAATGGATCATTGGATCAAAGAATCAAAGATCAAGAAAACCGAATTAAAGGCCTTGAGAATTGGAAATATTACATGATGGGTATAGGCGCAGTTGTAATTTTTATTGCAATGAGAATACAGTGGCCTTCACTTTTTGGTTGACATTGTGTTACATTAGTATATAATTATACTATACGTGAACACTGGATATATTATGGTAGATTTTGTAGACATTCAATATGCCCAAATGCTGTCGGGTCGCCTCGACAACTTTAAAATTCGGCATACTTCCCCTTATAAGATTAATTTCAGATGTCCAATCTGTGGTGACTCTCAAAAGTCCCGCTCTAAGGCCCGTGGTTGGCTTCTAGAGAAGGATAACAGGTTCACCTATTATTGCCATAACTGCGGTGCCTCACAGGGCTTCCAGTACTTTCTAAAGACTATCGATCCACTACTCTATAATGATTATGTAGCTGAGAAGTTTGTAAACAAAGCAAACAATACAGTTAAAGATGACATTACTCAGTTTCAAACTAAGAAGCCAGTCTTTCAGAAAGATCCACTAAAAAAATTAAAAAAAGTGAGCCAACTCACTCATAATCACGCGATCGTAAGATATATAAAGAAGAGGGGTATTCCACCTCATCACCATTATCGTCTTTACTACGCCCCAAAATTTAAAACTTGGGTTAATGAGATTATTCCAAATAAGTTTGAGCATGTAGGTAAAGATGAACCTCGTCTGGTAATTCCTTTCTTAGATGAGAAAGGTAAAGTCTTCGGCGTTTCTGCTCGTGGGTTCAATCCTGACGGGATTAGATATATAACTATTATGTTCGATGAAAGGCCAAAGATCTTTGGTCTAGACAAAGTCAATCTTAACGAGCCTTACTATATAGTTGAAGGTGCGATAGACTCTTTCTTTTTGTCTAACTCCATCGCTATGAATGGTGCAGAAGGAAATGGTAATGCTGCAAATGAACGTGCAATATACGTATTTGATGCTGAACCGCGCAATAAAGAAATCCATAAACGTATGGATAAAGTGATTAAGAACGGTCATAAGATTTGTATATGGCCAACCGATGTACCTGGCAAGGACATCAATGAAATGTATCTTAATGGTCTTAACGACGTTGAGAAGATTATCGAAGATAATACTTATCAGGGTCTGCAAGCCGAATTGAAGTTTGCCGCATGGCGCAAAGTATAGGAGTATTGAATTTTGCATGCACGACTTATTTCCCATAGCCAACCCTATGGTCGGATCCACGCAGGAGAACTTGCGTTCAAGGGATTGGAAAACATCCAAGACCTCATCGCATATTGCGCCCGTGTCTCGAATCCCGCCAACCAGGCTAACACCAAAACAACACCAAAGCTACTTGACTATCTCATCAAGCACAAACACTGGTCACCCTTCGAAATGGCAAGCGCCTGCATCGAAATCGAAACCACAAGAGATATCGCCCGCCAGCTCTTACGGCACCGTAGTTTCTCATTCCAAGAGTTTTCTCAGCGGTATGCTGACGTGCGCGATCTTGGTGATGATTTTATTCTAAGAGAAGCGCGTTTACAAGACACAAAGAATCGTCAAAATAGTATTGATGTTAATGACGATATGCTGCAGCGAGATTGGGATATCCGTCAGCAGATGGTAATTAATGCTGTAAAAGATGCTTACGATTGGGCTATTGACAATGGCATTGCAAAAGAACAGGCAAGAGCTGTTCTACCAGAAGGATTAACTAAATCACGTCTATATGTTAATGGTACTATCCGTTCTTGGATTCATTTTATTGAATTACGTTCAGGTAATGGAACACAAAAGGAACATATGGAATTAGCTCGAGCTGTTGCCGAAGCTGTATCCAAAATTTATCCAGAAATAACCAATTTTATTCAAGAATAACTACATATAGTTTAAAAATACGTAATAAATACTACATGTTGAGAGAAAAGGAAGAAGAAGCATGCTGCAGGTCGTAAAGCGTGACGGGTCTAAAGAAGAACTAAATATTGAAAAACTACACAAGGTTGTCTTTTTTGCTTGTGATGGAATTTCAGGAGTAAGCCCGTCAGAAGTTGAAATCAAAAGTCAAATTCAATTTTTTAATGGTATGACGACAAAGGAAATTCAAGAAACATTAATTAAAGCAGCAGCTGATCTTATCACAGAAGAGACTCCTAACTATCAATATGTTGGTGGCCGCTTAGTAAACTATGCACTTCGTAAAGAGGTGTACGATCATTACGAGCCTTGTCACGTAAAAGAACTCGTTGAGCGTAATATTGAAATGGGATTCTATGATCCTGAATTGATTACATATTACGATGACGATGAGTGGGACAGGATCAACGGTTTCATCAAGCACCAGCGAGATGAGAATCTTACATACGTTGCAATGGAACAGCTTCGTGGTAAGTACCTATGCCAAAACAGAGTAACAAAAGAAATCTTTGAAACACCTCAGATGTGTTACATTCTGATTGCTGCTACTCTTTTCAATGACTACCCAAAAGAAACCCGTTTGAAATGGGTTAAGGATTATTATGACGCCATCTCTCTTCACGATATTAGCCTTCCTACTCCTGTTATGGCAGGTGTACGCACTCCTCAGAGACAGTTCTCCTCTTGCGTCCTTATCGAAACAGACGATTCCCTTGACAGTATTAATGCTACTTCTAGTAGCATCGTTAAGTACGTATCCCAAAAAGCAGGAATTGGAATCGGGGCTGGTTCAATCCGCGCTATCGGTTCACCTATTAGAAAAGGGGACGCCTATCACACAGGAGTAATTCCTTTCTTTAAACACTTCCAATCTGCTACCAAGTCTTGTTCTCAAGGCGGTGTACGTGGTGGTGCTGCAACTCTGTATTATCCAATCTGGCACTATGAAGTAGAAGATCTTCTTGTATTGAAAAATAATAAAGGTACTGAAGATAATCGTGTTCGCCATATGGATTACGGTGTGCAGTTTAACAAGCTTATGTATGAACGTTTGATTACAGGTGGCGATATTACATTGTTCTCTCCTGCAGACGTTCCTGGTTTGTATGAAGCATTCTTTGCAGACCAAGATAAGTTCCGTGAACTATATGAAACTGCTGAGCGTAACACTCGTCTTCGTAAGAAGTCTGTTTCTGCTGCACAGCTATTCTCTAGCTTTATGGAAGAACGTAAGAACACCGGTCGTATCTATCTACAGAATGTTGATAATGCCAATGATCATGGATCATTTATTCCAGAAGTTGCACCTATTCGGCAATCAAATCTTTGTGCTGAAATTGACTTGCCAACCAAACCGTTGAGTGATATCAATGATCCGGATGGGGAGATCAGCCTATGTACATTGTCTGCAATTAACTGGGGTAATGTAAAGTCGCCAGAAGATTTTGAGAAAGCTTGTATGCTTGCTGTTCGCGGTCTAGATGCTTTGCTTTCATATCAAAACTATCCAATCTTAGCTGCACAGCTCTCTACCGAGAAGCGACGCCCTATTGGTGTTGGTATTATTAACTTTGCCTATTGGATGGCCAAGCATGATCTATCCTATCAGGACATCACTCCAGAAGGGCTAGAATTGGTCGATGAGTACGCTGAGGCATGGTCATACTATTTAATTAAGGCTTCTGCTGATTTAGCTGTTGACATGGGATCTATTCCTGGTATTATGGAAACTAAGTACGGTCATGGAATCACTCCTAACCAAACTTATAAGAAAGACCTTGACGAACTTGTTAAGCATAAAGAACGTATGGATTGGAAAGCCTTGCGCAAACAGCTTAAAGATACAGGTATTCGTAACTCTACACTTATGGCTCTTATGCCTTCAGAAACTTCTGCTCAGGTTGCAAACGCTACTAACGGCATCGAACCTCCTCGCAGCTTGATTTCTGTAAAACAATCTAAGCATGGTGTATTGAAGCAAGTCGTGCCTCAGTACTTCCGTTTTAAAAATAAGTATGATCTACTATGGGATCAAAAATCACCGCGAGGTTATCTAAAGATTATGGCAGTATTACAAAAGTATATCGATCAGGGTATCTCAGTAAACACGAGCTACAATCCGCAGTTCTTTGAAGATGAAAAGATTCCAATGAGTGTTCTTCTGCAAGACCTACTTATGTTCTACAAGTATGGTGGAAAGCAACTCTACTACTTTAACACCTATGATGGCCAAGGTGAGCTTGACATTGACAAGATGACTGAAGAAGCCTTGCCGCAAGGTGAACTAGACGACGCAGACTGCGAAAGCTGCACTATTTAACATTTAAACATAAAGGAATTCAAATGAGCGTTTTTGACGTACAAAACCGTGTTGACCACACATCTGTTGCATCTTTTCTAGATCCCAGCGGTGGCCCAACGATTCAACGTTATGACACTTTGAAGTATAAACAGTTTGATCAGTTGACTGACAAACAGTTAGGATTCTTTTGGCGCCCTGAAGAAGTAGATATCTATCAGGATGCAAAAGATTTTAAAGCACTTACATCACACGAGCAACACATCTTTACTTCAAACTTGAAGCGCCAAATTCTGCTCGATTCTGTACAAGGACGTGCTCCTGCCGAAAGCTTTGGTAGTATTGTTTCATTACCTGAGCTTGAGAACTGGATCATCACTTGGACATTCTCTGAAACAATTCATAGTCGTTCATACACTCATATTATTCGTAATGTATATTCTAACCCATCTCAAGTATTTGATGAAATGATGGATATTGAAGAAATTGTAAATTGTGCTGATGCTATTTCAGGTTATTATGACAAACTTATTGAGATGGCGGGTTATTACAACTTGCTTGGCGAAGGTACTCATACAGTCAATGGTAAAAAGGTTGTCGTTGATCGTTATGAAATGAAAAAGCAACTATACCTTGCGCTAATGAGTGTGAACATCCTTGAAGGTGTTCGTTTCTATGTTTCATTTGCCTGTTCGTGGGCATTTGCCGAACTAAAGAAAATGGAAGGTAATGCTAAGATCATTAAGTTGATTGCTCGTGACGAAAACCTTCACCTTGCGTCAACTCAAATGCTACTTAAATTGTTGCGCAAGGAAGATCCTGACTTTGAAAAGATTGCTGCTGAAACTGAAGAAGAATGTATTCAAATGTTTGTAGATGCAGTTGACCAAGAAAAAGAATGGGCTGAATATCTATTTAAAGACGGATCAATGATTGGTTTGAATACAGAACTTCTAAGTCAATACATCGAGTTTATCGCATCAAAACGAATGACAAATGTAAAGCTAGAGTCTCCATACGGCAAGCCTCAAAATCCATTGCCGTGGACTCAAAAATGGATTTCAGGAGCAGAGGTACAGGTTGCACCTCAAGAAACTGAAATTACTAGTTATGTGCAAGGTGGAACTAAACAGGACGTATCAACAGACACATTCAAAGGATTCAGCTTATGATTTACATATGGGGAAAGGCAGCATGCCCATCATGCACAAAAGCAAAAGCACTATGCGAACAGCGCAACTTCGAATATGAATACAGAGAACTTGGAAAAGACTTTGACAGAGACGAAGTACTTGCAGAGTTTCCAGAAGCGCGCACATTCCCGCAGATAGTGGTTAATGGCCTTAAAGTAGGAGGCTACGAGCAATTTACGGCTTATATTGAAGATACGAACTTTACGGGAACTGGATATTCATTATAAATACTTAAAAACAATTAAGAGTATTTGTAATGGATCGCGACATACTACATTATTTTGAACAGACTATTGGTGACTTCAAAGCCGATGGCCGCTATCGTATATTCAATGATATTATAAGAGAAAGGGGGCAGTTTCCGAAAGCCATTTGGTATGGGAAATATGCCCCTAAAAACATTGTAAACTGGTGTTCTAATGACTATCTTGGCATGGGCCAAAATGAATATGTCATTAGTGCTATGCATACAGCATTAGATCAAACCGGAGCTGGTTCTGGTGGAACTCGTAACATTGGTGGTACATCTCAGTACCACGTTACACTTGAAAGAGAGCTTGCAACATTACATAATAAAGAAGCAGCTCTCTTGTTTTCTTCGGCGTATGTTGCCAATGAATGGGCACTCGTTGCTCTAAGCAGAATTATTCCAAACATTTGTTTTATCTCTGATAATAAAAATCACGCTTCTATTATTATGGGAGTGAAACACAGCAGAGCTGATAAGATAATCTTTACTCATAACGATATGGATGAACTTGAATTAGCTTTGCAAACCGCAACAAAGTCTAATCAGACACCTGTTATCGTTTTTGAATCAGTTTACAGTATGGATGGAGATGTAGCACCAATTGAAGATATTTGCGACCTTGCAGACAAGTATGGCGCAATCACGTATATAGATGAGGTACATGCAGTAGGAATGTATGGTGATACAGGAGCAGGATACTGTGAATGGTTAGGCGTACAACATAGGATTGATATAATCAATGGAACATTGGGAAAAGCCTTTGGGGTTCAAGGTGGTTATATTGCTGGCAGTACTGTTGTTATTGACGCTATTCGGTCCGTGGCTTCTGGGTTCATCTTTACAACAAGTATCTCGCCCGTCCTCTGCGCCGGCGCTATTGCCTCCATCAAATATCTCCGTGACGCCTCTGGATTAAGAAAGCAACACCAGAAAAAGGCAGAACAACTTAAATATATGTTAGGAGCTGCTGAGATTCCAGTTCATCAAAACTCTTGTACTCATATCGTACCTGTAATGATTAACGACGCATTTAAATGTAAAGAAGCAAGTGATTTGCTTTTGAATAAGTATGGAATTTATATTCAGGCAATTAACTCACCTACTGTTGATGCCGGCAGCGAGAGATTAAGAATTGCACCAACGCCATATCATACTGATGTGATGATGGTTGAGTTGGTAACTGCACTAAAAGAGGTGCTTAAATGAATCAACTTGAATCTGCTTTCTTTGGCAGAAGATTATGGAAAGATAATAATATGACAAAAATTAAAAAAGCTTTTTGGTTTACACTTGGAATTATATTAGTAGGTGTAGCATATCTCGGTGTGTTACTACCTGGTTTACCTTGGTCAACACCAATTCTTGGCGCAGCATTTTGTTTCGCTAAGTCAAGCGAAAAGTTTCATAACTGGATTATGAATCATAAATTATTTGGTCCATTCATTACTGAATGGCAAACATACAAAGTATATCCACAAAAAGGTAAGTACATTATGATGGCAGTTATGTCAACATCACTTGCTGCTATGTGGTTTGGTACAGGCAATCCTATGGCGACACTATACTTGTTTATCTTGTTTGCTTTGATTGTTACATGGGCTTGGAGATTTCCTGGCTCTAAAGAAGAAGCACAGCGTCGTATTGATGCTGGCGAAAAACTAGGTTGGTTGAAATAGAAAGGAACACCAATGGCAAAATCTTGGGCTCAAAAGAAAAAAGAGAACCTAAAACAATCATCAAAGTATGGTGAAAAAGGTAAAGACTAAATGCATTGGACACTAGATAAACATAAGAATATGTATCCGAACAATTTCAACGATGGTATGAATCGTTGGGTAGTTGAAAATCTTAAACCAAAAACAGTTTTAGAATTTGGTTGTGGAATTGGTTGGTATTGCGAGTTCTTTGCTAATCATGGTGTCCAAACAGTACACGGCATCGAACCTGCTCCTATGGATCCTGAGAAGTTTTCACATGAAAATGCTACTCAGTTTACTTGGGATGCTACAGTAGATCCTGAACCAGAAGGTATCCTGCCAGAGTATGACATGATCTTTTCCGTAGAAGTAATGGAACATGTCGCTCGTCAGTATCATACGAAGATTATCGATTGGATGCATTCTAAAAATCCTCGCGTAGTGGTTTTCTCAGCAGCAACACCAGGACAAGGCGGTCATGGTCATATTGCTGAGAGACCACAAGCCGAGTGGATAGGAGAGTGGACCAGTAGAGGATACGCTATAGATACTGAGCTTACGAAACAAATTAAGGCTTCTTGCAATAGAAGAAATATTAACCACGTTAAGAATTTACACGTGTACAAACCGATATAAATAAAAGTATATTATGACTTTGATGAAGGAGATATTATGGCAAAGCGCATTCTCATTACGGGTGGCGGTGGTTTCATTGCGCACCACCTGATTAACCAAGTACTTATCCGAACAGACTGGGAAATTGTTACACTAGATCGTTTAGATTATAGTGGCAATCTAAATCGTTTGCATGATCTTCTTCAAGATCGTACCCCAGCTGAGCGCAAACGAGTTCGTACAATCTTCCACGATTTAAAAGCAGAAATCAATCCAATGCTTGAAGCAGACATTGGTCCTGTTGACATCATTGCACACCTTGCTGCAGGTTCACACGTAGATCGTTCTATTGAGCGGCCTATGGAATTTGTTATGGATAACGTAGTAGGCACAGCAAATCTTTTGGATTACGGTAGACGACAAGATAACCTTGAAAGGTTCTTATACTTTTCAACAGACGAGGTGTTTGGGCCTGCTCCAGACGGTATTAAATATGATGAGTACGATCGTTATAATTGTACTAATCCATACAGTGCTTCGAAAGCTGGTGCTGAAGAACTTTGTGTAGCATACCAAAATACTTATAAAATGCCAATCTATATTACGCATACTATGAATGTGTTTGGTCAGCGCCAACACCCAGAAAAGTTTATTCCTATGACTATCCGCAATGTACGAGATGGTGGTACGGTTACTATTCACTCTGACGAAACTAAAACCATTCCAGGCTCTCGTCACTACATTCATGCTGAAGATGTTGCCGATGCTACTATGTTCCTATTAGAGCACACCAATACGCTTGACATGACAAACAATACAGGTATTAAATGTCCTAAGTTTAATATCTGTGGTGCAACAGAATTAAATAATCTTGAATTAGCAAAAATTATTGCTGAAGCACAGGGAAAGGAACTTAAATATGAGTTTATGGATTTCCATTCTAGTCGTCCTGGTCATGATCTTCGTTATGCTCTTAGTGGTGATCGCATGGCGAATATGGGTTGGACTCCACAACCAGTTAGAGAACGAATTGCTGAGGTGGTTCAATGGACTTTAGATAACAGAAGGTGGCTAGACGTATGAGCTTTTTACAAATGATTGATAAGGAATACGAAGATGCATGTAACACGTTTTCCGATATTAATGAGCACTTGCCAGTTCTATATGAACTAGGAATGGAGTGCGACAGCATTACAGAAATGGGTACCCGCCGCGCTGCGAGTACTCGTGCTTTCTTGAGAACAAACGCAAATAAGATTAGAGCATACGATGTACGAATGTTTGATCATGTAGAAAATCTATTTGTGCATGCAAGAGAAGCTGGCAAAGACGCACAATATATTAAAGCCAATGTGCTTGATATTGAGATTGATGAATGTGATCTATTGTTTATCGATACTTGGCATGCTAACCATCAGCTTACTCAAGAACTTAAACTTCATGGAAACAAAGCTCGTAAGTATCTTGTGTTCCATGATACTCATACGTATGCAGTACGAGATGAAAAAGAAGATTGGCAGCACTATAAAGATAAGCACTCTATTCCTGGTGAAGGATTACTTCCTGCCATCATTAACTTCCTGATTGCAAACCGCCATTGGCGATATAAAGAAATCAGAACAAATAACAATGGACTAAGTATTTTAGAGAGAGTTGGATAATGCCTCAGATTATAGATTGTTTTCCATTTTTTGCACCTTACAACGAAGAGATGCTCTATCTTAGAGTAAATCTTCTTAAGGATGTTGTTGATAAGTTTATTATTGTAGAGTCTAACAAGACTCATAGCGGTCAGCCGGTTGAAAGGAAATTCATGGAGATTGCGCGGAAGCAAGGTCTACCAATGGAAAAGATTCTATATGTAGAACATGATATTCCAGAAACTGATGATATTGAAGTTCTTAAACTAGATAGAAGAAATGCTGGTGAGAATGCGAAGAATGACGATTCAGTATATGCTCGAGCAAGAGAGCGCTTGCAAAAAGATGCAGTCATGTCAGTAATGGATCAGTTTAATGACGACGACATTTTCATCTATGGTGACTGTGACGAGATCATTAAACCTGAGAATGTAAAGTGGGTGGCAAGAATGGCTCGAGCCAATCCTCAAGTCGTAATTAAGATTCCTCTTGCTTATTTGCAAGGTCGTGCAGATCTACGTATACATTATAAGAAAGAAAAAGGTCCAGTTGTTTGGTGGAAAGCCATGTTCTTTGCACGTAAAGATGTAATCAAGAAGTGGTCTGTTAATCGCCTGCGATGTGGTGCAGTTGAGCTTCCAACAAGATGGCCTACACATGCCAACGCGGTTATTCAAGACATGGGTTGGCACTTTGCTTGGATGGGAAATGAAAAGCAAAGAACAACTAAAGCTCACTCTTTTGCGCATGCTCACGATAAATTTGCATGGATGGAACAACAAGGCTTTAGTGGATTTGAAACATATGAAGCTCAAAGAGTTGCTGAAGAAGAAACAGCTCCAGATGGTAACGAGAATCATATTCTCAAAAGACATCCTGTTGCAGATCTTCCTAAACTTATCTTTGAAGAGCAGTGGTTGAAAGATTTCTTCTTACCAGAAGAAGATATTAACAGTGAATATTCTTATAATAAGTGTAGATGTTTTTGGTGTACAAAACTAGATTTCCCTTTACTATATAATCTAGACGGAAAACAATACTGGTTTGAAGTGCCTCGTAGCTGTTCCGTGACTATCAAAGAAAGCTTCCCAGATCGTAAGCAAGTGTTTAGAGATGATGATGAGTACGATGACGCAGGAGTGCCAATTATGATATGGACAGATCCAATCGATCGATTCATCTCATGCATTAATGCTTATTTAACTCCAAAACAACGCTACTATACTTATGGCCAAGATGTATTCTCAGCTCTAGGTTATAAGCTAGAAGAGCTAGAACTAGAAGAAAAGGTAGATCTATTCTTTAAGAATCTAAGTAAGATAACATCTCAACATCAGGTTCACCACTTTCATCCTCAGTGTCAGTTTGTCGACACGAAACGATTTAAGAAGATTAAAGTTGTAAAACGAGAAGAAGTAAACGACTATTTTGGAATAAACGAAGTCATGAATGAGACCGTAAAAGAAATCACTCGTGAAAGCTTCTCGAAAGAACAGATCGAATTTATTAAACTCATATATAAATCTGATTACGAATTCTTTGAGAAGTACCGTGGTAAAAAGAAGAGTTGAAAACGGGCTGCTTCATCTTAAAGCAGACATCGAAAAACTAAGAAGGGAGAAGGCCGAGCTCTATGAAGAGAACAACGGCCTTCGCCATGATAACATGATGCTGAAGGACGCATTAGGGGCAATTGTAGAAGATGAAACTTTATGGTCTCAAGAGGCAATTAAAGGAGGATTGGTCTGGAGATTGAAAAATGTTTTGCAACAATTTGCAAATTAATTGAAAAAAAGGGTTGACATTCACTGGTAAAAGTACTATATTAATAGTATAACAAATGAGGCAGTAAAATGAAAAACCTAATCTCCGCAATCCTATCAGGATCTCTAATCCTAGGAAGCATCACAGTAGCATATGCTGAAGTTGAGAAAAAAGAATCAGCAGAAGAGCTGCGCTGTTTAGCACTTAATATCTATTATGAAGCACGTGGTAGCAACCTTGCTGATAAAGCAGGCGTTGCCGACGTTGTTTTAAACAGAGTA
>Ga0233432_10002168_pt1 | contig 18398 bp, 14 predicted proteins | sample SI_122_August201_6_FD_179870 | JGI IMG/M metagenome (GOLD analysis project Ga0233432, IMG submission 179870) | Seawater microbial communities from Saanich Inlet, British Columbia, Canada - SI_122_August2016_10_MG | ecosystem: Environmental > Aquatic > Marine > Inlet | place: Canada: British... | reverse complement strand
ATTTTCAGATGGAAGGCGCGCAGAATCCCATGGCGTTCTGGATGCCTGGTATTTCAGTGACCGGGCTGGCCTTTTATACGGGAGATGATTTTCCCGCCTGGCAAGGGGATCTTTTTGTTGGCGGTATGCAGGTTGGTCAGATTCCCGGGACTGGTCTACTACAAAGAATCAAGTTCAATGACAACATGGAGGAAATCAACAGAGAAGCCTTGTTAGGCGATCTCAGGCAGCGAATTCGGGATGTGAAGCAAGGTCCTGATGGCAGGCTGTATTTACTCACTGATGAAGATGATGGCTTGCTGCTCAGGATTGAGCCAGTGGGCAACTAGGTCTGCTTGTTTATCTGTTATTCAAACTACTTTAAGAATACAGAATACAGAATACAGAATGCAGAATACAGAATTCAGGATTTACGACTCTGACGCAGGGTGAGGGAAAAATCGGGCTGCTTTACCTCAAAATATGAGGTCTGCTTTTTTTCCTTCATCCTTTTTAACAATTTCAGTATTGGTGCAATTTCAGGGTTGTAGTGCAACTGGTGCGGCGCACGCGTGCGCATGGCATCGACCTGATCTTCGGGCATCACCGCACGCAGCAAAAACTCCTCATCAGACATGCTTTTTGAAAAACGCTTGCGCCTTTCCTTCAAGGTCATGGTGATGGGTTCTTTTTCAATTTCCTTGGTGCGCGGCAATGACATGATTTTGTCCAATACCTCTGGATCAACAGGGGCAGTAGGTCGACCAAAGCGTCCCAGAACATAGCGAATAGCCTGATCGGGAATCTGTTCGTAACGCTCCTCTCCCATGACATTGAACATCGCCTGAGTAGTCACAATTTGCGGGAAGGGGGTAACCATGATGGGAGAGCCTAATTCGGCGCGTACGCGTTCAACTTCTGCCATCACTTCATCAAATTTATGTTCAAGATTAAGTTCGCTCAACTGGCGTCTTGTGGTGGTGAGGACACCGCCGGCCACCTGGTGGCGCAGGTAGGACGCATCGTAAGCCTGAGGCTGTCCTGACGGTAAACCTTCTGCTTTGGCGAGTGCGAAATAATAATCTTCCATAGCCTTGAGGGCTTGCTCATTAACATCAGCCTCATAACCATGGGTTTTCAGATTAGCGATGGTTTGTGATGCACAGGGCAGGGAAGAACCATGCGCCAGGGGGCCAACCGCCACATGCAAGGCATCAATACCAAGCTCGGCAGCTACTATGTAATTGAACTGTGATAAGCCAATGGTGCAATGGGAATGCAATTCCAGTGGCAGTTTGCCAATTTCCTTCTTCACTGCGGGAATCAGCGTGCGCGCTCTTTCCGGGGTAAGCAGTCCTGAAGGATCTTTAATATAGAGTAGATCAAAATCACCGGAAGCCGCAATTTGCCTGGCACAATTTGCATAAAAAGCATCGTCATGGACATCACTCAGGGTGAAGGTCAGTGCCGCCATATTTTCTGCATCACCTTCTTCTTTCACAATGCGGGCTACCTGCATCAGCGCATCCATGTCGTGCATGGGGTCAAGCAGTACAAATCGGCCGATGCCATTTTTCATCAGAGTGCGGTAGGCCAGGCGCATGAAATCATGGTCAGCAGTCTCCCAGGAGATGAAGCGAAAGCCTGTAGAAATAAATTGCAAAGGCACTGTTGGTAGTGCCTGATGCATCAGACGAATGCGTTCCCAGGGATCATCCTGGTGATAACGCACACCCACTGCCATGTGAGTACTGGAAGTAAAATCGATGGCACGAAAGCCAACCCGTTCCATGAGAGGCGCCACCTGCATAATCTGCTTGGTGCCCATGCCGGTCATGCCCCACAAACTCTGGTTGCCATCGCGGATACTGACATCGACCAGTTTTAATTCAGCCATTGGTAGTCTTCTCCAGCGATACAGTTTCCAGCAACTTGTTCAAAAACAGGCTATCTACAGCGCCTTGGGTGAATTCTTCAGAGGCCATAATAGCCCGATGTAGAATTATATTATTTTCAATGCCGTCAATCTGACAGTGCTCAAGCGCCTTTTTTAGTAAGCTCATTGCTGTGGCTCTATCTTCTCCCCAGACAATTAATTTTCCTAACAAAGAGTCATAGTAGGGAGGTACGACACTGCCGGTTTCAATATGACTGTCTATTCTGATGCCGGGGCCTGCAGGAAACTGAGCAGCGCTCACAGTACCTGGACTGGGTTGAAAATTATTCATGCAGTCTTCGGCATTGAGACGACATTCAATAGCATGTCCGTTAAAACAGACCTCTTCCTGACTCATTCCCAGAGGCCTGCCTTCAGCAATACGAATTTGCTGTGCAATCAGATCGAGTCCGGTAATTTCTTCGGTTACGGGATGTTCCACCTGGATGCGGGCATTCATTTCCAGAAAATAAAAGCTCGCTCTTTGGGTATCAACAAGAAATTCTACAGTGCCGGCACCGCGATAGCGCAGGTGTTTTGCGAATGCGACAGCAGCATTTTCCATATGCTCTCTCAGTGCCGGGTCCAGATCAGGCGCCGGGGCTTCCTCGACCAGCTTTTGATAACGGCGCTGAATGGAGCAGTCGCGTGTGCCCAAATGTATGATGTTGTCTCCATCACCAAGTACCTGAACTTCTACATGCCTTCCACGTTCTACAAAGCATTCCAGATACAGGCGCTCATCGTTAAAGGCATTTTCAGCTTCCGCTCGTGCCAGGGTCATGGATGCAGCGAGGGTGCTTTCGTCATGAACTACCTGCATACCACGACCGCCACCGCCACCAACGGCTTTAATCAATACCGGATAGCCGATTTCTGCAGCCAGTTTTTCGGCTTCTCCTGCATCGGCCACGGCTCCGCCTGGTACCAGTGGCAGGTCAGCAGCAAGCGCATTTTCCCGGGCTTTGAGTTTGTCTCCGATAGCATCTAATTGCTCAATAGTAGGACCGATAAAAATGATGCCGGCTTTTTCACTGGCTTTTGCCAGAGCGGCATTCTCGGATAAAAAACCATAACCGGGATGGATGGCATCGGCTTTTACTTGCACAGCTGCTTTTATGACAGCCTCAACATTCAGGTAACTTTGTAATGACGGCGGTGGGCCAATATTGATGACCTGGTCAGCCAGTCTGGCAGGGAGGGAATCCAGGTCAGCCTGGGAGGAAGCAAGTACGCTTTCTATGCCAAGTTTCTGACAAGTACGAATTATGCGGGCGGCAATTTCACCCCGGTTGGCAATCAACAGGCGGTTTATATTTTTAACAGGATTCATTCAGATGGTCTCACCCGCATCAGCAGCTGACCTTTTTCTACAAACTGCGCATCCACCGCGTGAAATTCCATGACTTCACCGCTGACGCCGGCAGGGATTGAATTCATCAGTTTCATTACTTCGATAATAGCAATCACGGTATTGGGTTTGACAGATGAGTTCACAGTAACAAAAGGTTCTGCACCGGGTTTCGGGGAGCTGTAAAAAGTTCCTACCATAGGCGCGCGCACATCGAGCAAGCCTTCCTCAGTGGCAACAGGCTCACTTTGTTCCTCACTGGCTGCTAACGAAGCAAGCCTTGTCTCTTGTCTCTTGCCTCTTGTCTCTGTCTCCTGAACCCAGCCACTCTTGTCAGCGCTACGCACAAGGCAGAGGGTAAAGCGATCCGTTTCAAGAGTGAGTTCGTCGTATTCGGTATCATCTAATAAAAGCAGGATTTCCTGAACATCTTCATGGCTTAAACTCATTTCTTCTGACCTCCCATCACATTAAAAATGTGATCAAAAGCCCGGGCGGCAGGTTTGGCAACCGGGGCCTTGTCTTTCAGGGCCCATACGGTTTCGGGACGGCTTTGCAGTAGCAGAACACCCTCGCCCTGAAGATCCTTTTCGTGAGGTAAGGCCCATTCGACATCCTGTGGGCAGCCATAATGTTTCTCCACGCGTCTGGCGATACTAACCAGTTCCTTTAATTCTTCGTTGCTAAGACAAGTGATTTTTTGTCGCTCTTCACTTACAGGCATTTCAATGATGCCACCGTTTTCATCAGGGAGATGTTCAATGGCCTTGCTGGCAATATTCTTGTTACTGATTTCACTGGTGATTTTATTAACAACAAATTTATCAGGTGTCACTTCGCCACTGACGATACTGGAACCCAGACCCCAGCTAGCCTCTATGGTGATTACAGATTTGTCACCGCTTGTCGGACTGCGGGTAAACATGACACCGGAGCAGCGGGAATTGACCATGATCTGCACCACTACGGCCATTGCCAGTTGGTCTTCAGGCAGGCCCAGGCGCAGTCGATAGGCAACGGATTCAGGATTATAGAGACTGGCCCAGCACTTCCTGACTGAATCCAGTAATTGCGCGTCTCCTTTTTGCCACAGGTAAGTGTCCTGTAATCCGGCAAAACTGGCTTCTTCACTATCTTCGCTGGTGGCACTTGAACGCACTGCAACTGGCGTATCTGCACCAATGGTCTGGTAAGCGTCGCTAAGATGCTGGATCAGTTCCGGGGGCAGGGGGGCCTGTTCTACCAGCTTCCTTATGTTTGCGGTTACCTGGTCAATTACCTTGTGGTCTTCAGGATCCAGGTTTGCTATTTGTTGGCGAATCCCATGTTGTGCGTCAAGCAAGTCCAGGAAATCAATGAATGCGTCAGTAGTGACCACAAAGCCATCAGGAACCTGAATGCCAGCGTTGCATAATTCACCCAGACTACCTCCTTTTCCGCCTACGCGGGGCCGGTCGGTAAGGGAAATGTCTTTGAACCAAAGTATATGTTTTTCGGAATTCATGTGTTCTTCAAATGTAGAGGAGTGTTTTAGATGGATAAAGGATAAAGGAAAAAGGGATTAATCTTTCAGGATATAAGTAAACCGCACTCCTTTATCCTTTTTCCTTTATCTTTTATCCGGTTATTCAAGAATCGTAACAACCCCACTATCCCCATCAACCCGTATGCGCTGACCATTCTTAATGCGCTTGGTGGCTTCGCCGGTGCCTACTACAGCGGGCATGCCGTATTCGCGGGCGACAATAGCCATATGGGACATGGTGCCGCCAATATCCGACACTGCTGCTGCGATTTTGCTGAACAGCGGGCTCCAGCTTGGATGAGTAATTGGGCAGACAAGAATCTCCCCTTCATTTATTTCCCCGAAATCAGTGATGCCGCGTAGTACTCTTGCCACACCTTCCACGCAGCCTGCTGAGGCAGCGTAGCCGCGAATTTCATTCTCATTTTCAACTGATGGTGCAGCCCAGCTGTGCAGGGTTTCGGTAGTAATACCCCAAAGCATTTGCAGGGCTGGATCTTCTATATTATCTGGCATAGGGCCTATAGCTGGCGGTGCCTGCCATTCCTTGAGTACCTCAAGCATACGTCTGCGTTCGGCAATAATCGGCGGCCAGTAACCCTGGTTCACCGGTCTGGAGCCAGCAGCCCAGCTATTCATCAGATTTCCCAGAGTAAGATTTACTTCCGTATGGTGCATTTGGAAAATGTCATCGCTTTTTTCAATGATGCCATGCATCTCAAGCAGGTCGCCAAATTCACGAATTTTGTTGAAGAAACTGGTGGTCAGCCAATGCTCACAGTAAAACTTGTGGTCTTCTACATAAGGAAAAACAAGATGGCTAACGGCCAGCATCTGATCAAAAGCTCCCTTTTCTTCATCAGTGTTTAGCAGGTCCCGATATTCACTGATTATTCTCTCACGTTCGGCACGTAATTCTTCAGTTGGCCGTTCCAGGCTGACCCCTTTCTTGACCAGTTCAATATAGTGAGGCAGGGCAGAGAGTGGAACTGCCAGGTCATCATTCCAGCTGCGTTCAAAATGATAAAAGCCGTCACCGATGCTGATGTTAAACCAGGGATCTCTGGATTCTGCGAGCGCGTCGAGCCACTGTTTGCCGGCATCGCCTTTGGCTTCAACAGCAGGAAGGATGACATCCGGGTTACCGTCTGAAGTGAAAACATCCTCGATGCCCAGCTTTACTGCGAGTTTTGCCAGCTTCTTCAGTTCGTCATCGGGGCGGAACATCAGTACATCAATACCCGCCACCATGCGCGCCACAGTCTGGTCGGTGATTTCCGGAAAAGCCTGCTTGCAGAACTGGAAGAACACTACATAGGCACCATAACCCAGCATCAGCATTTCGAAATGGTGCTGCCACATGATGGAATATTTTTCCAGAACCTCATTGTAGGTTTCACGCAGATAATGATTCTGGGCAATGCCTTTGGCTTCCTTGACTACAGCTTCGTCTTCAAATTCAGGCAGCTCCGGTATTTTAATGGCATTCATTTCCTTGATGAGCTGGCCCATACGCTTTTCCCACTGGACATAGATCTCATCCCAGTTTTCATAATAGTGGCCGGCCCGTTCCTGGAAAATAGCAAGGCGCTGTTGGATTTCCTCCGGATCAGTCGCGGTATTGGCTGTGATATAAATTCGGCCGTTGATGCAGCGGTAATCAATCCCCTTGCCTGTGGGAAAAGCAAAGACCCGGTTCACATAGGCGCCCATGGCATGATAGGCAGACTCTGCAGTGATCATGTCAAAAGCTGACATTGGCTCGGAAAAATGCATGGAATTATAGAACCAGAAGCGCTCGTCATCTTCAGGCTGCACCTTCGTATAATAAGGATACATTTCGCCCCAGTTCTCGGCGCCAGGGACATGTCCGATATCAGTCGGTAAGGGAAATGGGTTTTTCCTGTCGCTCATTGCTAAAACTCCGAAATCAGGAATAGTCGTCGACTATTTTTATTAACTTTTGATTTAGTGGGAACTGTATTTATCCGGCAAGTGTATTCTCCGGGACACAATCATCGCCTTTCTGGTAAAAAAATGGAAGTCTCGATGGGAGAAAATAGAGTAGGTTAAAATAGGCCTTATAGAGCCAACCCGGGAATCAGCTTAATTCAGCGTTACCCTGTTTTCGAACCGTCATCAATGGGGAGATCGCCGGCATCAGAAGAGCCCGATTTATTGCTATTTCTGTAAACATCAAGAATATGATCAAAGGCTTCTTTCAGGGTGATCTCCCTGAAATCTGAAAATTCCCCGGCATCCATAAAAACACCATGTTCTTCGCATACTTCATACCGGATATGAGCTTGTTTGGTGTCATTAACGGATTCCATAGGTTTCATGCAACGCGGGCAATGAATATTGGTGATTTCGTTATAAATCTTGCCGATGTTTTCATCGCCATCATCAAGCGTAACCGAGGTCCATTCATATTTCAGTTTATCAGCTTCACCCAGATCAAACCAGAGGCCTGCACAGCGTTCACATTTATCAATGGCGACTTCGCCGGATTGAGTGAGCACTTTGTGTTCCTGCATTACAGAATGGCATTTCGGACAGAGCACGTCTTCATTCCTCTTATGATTTCAGTGTCAGAAGTTTATAGCGGGACAAGCAAGATTGCTAATTACAATTTCAGGGCTGGTGGGAATAAAGATAATCCCTGGTAAGAGGCACCACACCATGTTTTTTAGCCAACTGACATTGGAAAACCACAAGGTTGGCAAACTCAAAACTTATATCGCATATTGCCAGATAAAATGTCCACATACGGAAAAAGGCCTCATCTTTTGTCGCAAGAATTTCTTCCCGGTGCGCGGTGAATCTTGTAAGCCACGCCCGCAAGGTCCAGGCGTAATGCATGCGCCAGATTTCAAGGTCGGTCAGCATCAGTCTGCTTTTTTCGATACCAATGCTTGTTTCAGAAAGAGAAGGAATTCTGCCGTCAGGGAAAATATACCGATCTATCCAGGGGTTGGTTTCCAGGGGGACAGTTTTGTTGCCAATTGTATGGATTAAGGCAACGCCATCATCAGTGAGCATGTCATGGACATGACCAAAGTAATTGGGTAAATCGCGAATACCAACATGCTCCAGCATGCCAACACTGACAATGCGCTCATAGTGTTCGTGATGCTCACGATAGTCAGCCAGTTTAAAAGTGGCAAGGTCGTCTAAATTACGTTTCTTGGCTTCGTCTTGAGCAACACGTAGCTGTTCGTTTGAAAGAGTAATGCCGGTGACCTGTACGCCATGATGTTTTGCCAGATGAAAAGCCAGGCTACCCCAGCCACAGCCAATATCCAGAACTTTCATTCCCGGTTTGAGTAATAATTTGCGTGCGATCAAAGAAGCCTTATTTTGCTGGGCCTGTTCCAGTGTGTCATTTTCATTTTTGAAATAGGCGCAGGAATAGTACATTTCCTGATCGAGAAACATGAGAAAAACAGATTCTTCGGTATCGTAGTGATGAGCTATGTTGCGATAATTTCTGGTGACCTTGTTATATTGCTGGTACATCCTTATCAAAGGGGAATACCACTTTTTGACGCCTTTTGGGGAAAAGTTAGTGCGTAGCAGACCCAATAACGCTCTCAGGTCCTGATCACCGGTATCCCAGCCACCTTCCATATAGGTCTGGCCCAGTTCAAATTCCCAGTCGCGCGCAATACGTTTGATGGCTTGTTCATCCCTGATATACCAGTGAGCTTCCTGCCCGCTCTTGCCAAAATGATGGCTGCTACCATCGGGTAAATATAAATGCAGAATGCCTTCCTGGATGTTATTTTTCAGAAGTTTTAGATACATCTATAGTTCCCCTTTATGCTTATTCAGCACTCTCCTTATTGGCCGGAATAATTGAACTGAAGAATGCTGGTTTAGCACAAAATAAACCTGCCAGGGCGAAAAAAGCCTGGATGATATGGTTCATTTCAGCCCTCAGACTGGGAGCAGCTAACTCTTCCACGAAAGGCATGCCTGCCCAATAGGGCAGATAATATCCGCTCAAGAGGACAAGGCATATCCACCAGGTAAGGGGTTGTCTGACTTTGTCACTGGCGAAAAACAAATACAGCACAATCAGAATTGTAGCGATATCACCAAATGCTTCACGTAACGCGTGATACCAGGAATGAGCCTGGCCGCCGCCGAAATTACTTTGCACCAGATAGGCAGGATCACCAATATGATTAAAAGTTGCCAACAGGCTTGTCAAACCACAGAGAAATCCAAAGACTAAAAGAGCTCTGGCAATATTTAATTGATTTATCATGAGTTTCACCTTTGTGTGGCTTAATCAGGTGTTCCCAAGATAATGCGATGGGATTTGTTATACTTTTTTCGCTCTGGCCATAATCTTTTTAAAGATTATCAGAAGCCTGTGATTATTTAAAATGTCCCTGTTAATTTTTGTTAAAAAGAAGAGCTGATATATTGTCACCCATCTTTACTAATGGCATTACTTATATGGAAAAACTGATTAAACAACCTCTTTTGCATTTTCTGCTTGCAGGTGCGCTGATTTTTGTTGTCTACCAGTTTTCCGACCAGCCTGTTAGCCAGACAAATATTTCCGATAATGTCATCGAAGTTGACAGAACTGCACTGCTAAACTTTATGCAATACCGGGCGCAGGCATTTCAACCCGAACTCTTTAGTGAACAACTCAATGCCATGGGTGAGACCGAGCTGGAAACCCTGGTGGACGAATATGTCAGGGAGGAAGCGCTTTACCGGGAAGCACTGGTGATGGGGATGGATCAGGGTGATTATATTATTCGGCAACGAATGGTCCAGAAAGTTGAGTTTCTTCTGGAAAATATCGTGAATCAGGCACTTGATCCTGAGGACGAGGAAGTTCTTGAATTCTATTCCGCCAGGATGAGCGATTATCAGGTGGATACCGTCTATACCTTTACTCATATTTTTTTCGATGGAGGAGAGCGGGGTTGGGAAAGCGCTGAGCAGGATGCTAATAATCTCAGGCGTAGCCCTGTTATTGAAGAAATATCTTTTAATGATTCCTCGCAATACGGTGATCGTTATCCTTTTCTGCAAAACTATGTAGGGCGAACCCGTGATTTTGTGGTGAACAATTTCACCGACGAGTTTGTCAATCAGCTTGATATTCTGTCTCCTTCAGATCAAATCTGGTACGGCCCGCTAGAGTCTCGCTACGGATTCCATCTGGTGATGTTGCGCACACGCAGCGAAGCTTCTATTCCAGAACTGGACAGCATCAGGGGCAGAGTCATAGATGACTGGCGTTATGAAAAAGTGCTGGAAACCAGAAAAGAAGCAGAGGATCAGGTTGTCGATGCCTATGAAGTCAGATTGAATTTGCAGGCCGGGCAGTAGTTATGTTGAGGCCGTCTTGTCTGCTTTTTATACTGGCGCTATTGACTCTATTGTCGCAATTTTCACTGGCTCATGATGCGCGCCCAGTGGTTGTTACTATTACAGAACAACTACCCGGAGCTTTCCAGTTTGTAGTGCGAGTGCCTGAAACGGTTGAAAAAAATAATCAGCCTGAGATAGTCTGGCCGCAGGAATGCACCATACAAAATTCAGTATCTGGAATTGGCTCCAGTACTGGCTCTATCCGCTGTACCAGCAGTCTAAAAGGACAGTCACTTTCTTTGCAATATCCTTTTTACAACCCTTCGCTGGCAACGTTTTATCGATTGACCAATTTTGAGGGAGAGTCGATGACATCCATGTTGTCACCGACACAATCACAATGGCTTGTGCCGCAGGAGCCTTCGCGCAGTAATGTCGCTATCGAATACCTGACCCTGGGCATGGAACATATTATTGGTGGTCTTGATCATTTGTTATTTGTGCTGGGCCTGCTGGTGATTGCGCGCACCCTAAAACGAATTTTGTGGACAGTGACCGGTTTTACGCTTTCACATTCAATTACTTTATCCTTGTCTGCATTGAGTTTTGTCACTATTCCCATTGTCCCGGTTGAAGCGGTAATTGCTTTGTCTGTTGTCTTTCTCGCCTTTGAAATAAGCCGTAAAAATCATCACAGCCTTACCTACAGATATCCCGTGATCGTGTCGTTTGGATTTGGATTGCTCCATGGCCTGGGTTTTGCCAGCGCCCTGGGAGAAATTGGGCTGGTACAAAATGAAATTCTGCTGTCACTGCTATTTTTTAATCTGGGCGTGGAGTTTGGGCAGCTCGCTTTTATTCTCGCCGTGGTGGCAGCGTATTGGTGTCTTTGCCAAATCCTGCTTAAAGGGATTTTGAACAATGCCAACATGGAAAGTGTCTGGTCTTCACGGCGACTGGATTTGCCAGCCGCTTACCTGATTGGTGTGCCAGCGTCATACTGGTTAATTGATCGGGTAGTGCAATTTTTGTAAGCAGGGCCACACTCCACCTGAAGAATAACTTTCCCTGTGGCTGTAGCTGCGATTGCCAAAAAGTGAAAATGGTTTAAAACATGTTTTGTTGGTGACTATTTTCGTTTCATTCATGCCGGATTTGCAAATTTCAGTCTTCAAGACTGTTCTCACAAGTCGCTTTCTTCTATTATTGTGCCCTTACCTTACCAGTTTATCGATATTCCCTGCTGACGCAGTGGAGTGCCAAGGAATTCAATATCAAATCGTTTAAAAATAAAACTGCGTTTATAACAGGCGGTGGTTCCGGTGTCGGCCTGGGCATGGCCGGGGCTTTGGCAGAAAAAGGGATGAATCTGGCTCTTGCTGATATTGATGAGGCTAAACTGGAAGCGGCTAAAAAGATTCTGGCACAGTATGGTGTTCGGGTTGAAAGTTATACTCTGGATGTCACTGACAAAGAGGCAGTTTGTGAGGTGGTAAAACGCGTTGAAGAGACCTTTGGGACTATCAATGTGGTTTGCGCCAATGCCGGCGTCAGCGGAAAAATGGGGCCTATTCAGGAGGCTGACGTTGCGGACTGGGATTGGGTAATTGATGTCAATTTAAAAGGGGTGGCCTATGTCGTACAGACCTGTCTGCCTTACCTGCTGAAAAATCCACAAGATGCTCATATTGTCATTACCAGTTCCATAAGTGGATTACGGGTTTACCAGCCCAGTCGCGGACAGGCTATGTATAACACGACCAAGTTTGGCCTGGTCGGATTAGGTGAAGCACTGCAAGTGGATTTGGCGCCTCATGGTGTCGGTGTTTCGATACTTTGCCCCAGTATTGTCAATACAGAAATTTCGCATTCAGGCTTATCCCGGCCGGAAAAATACGGGGGGGCTTTTGAAACCAATGCCAATCATGAATTGGCAAACGCGGCATCTTCAGGCACTGATCCCCTGCAATTTGGTCGCTGGGTAGTAAAAGCGATAGAGCAAAACCTGCTCCATGTGATCACTCATCCCAATGATCAGGCTCTGGTTGAAGAGCGTCACGAAAAAATAATAAATTCTTTTAAAAACAGTAGGTTAATAACAGGGTAGAGGCAGTTTTTTCTCCCTTTCCCTCCCTTTTCCTGCATTGTTTCAGGCAATTTCCCCGCCTGGAGTATTTTGAGAAATTTTCACATAGCCAAATCTGTGAGCTAGATCAAATCATGTCTCTGGAATACCTTCTACAGTGCCTATCATTAAATCTAATTGAAAGAAGAGGAAAGGGATGATGTTGAATAATAAATTAGCTGGCCTTGTGCTTGGTATTTTACTTTTTAGCCCGCTTGCCGTTATGGCAAAAGGTGCGGAATTTAAATTCGAAAGCTTTGTTATTGGAGTTTCCGGAGTAGACGAATTAGCGACGGTAGTGGTATCGCTGCATGGGGTAGATCTGCCTCTGATCGTTAACGGGGATACTGAAATCCGTTCTGGCGGTGATGAAATAGATATTGAAGATCTTTCCATTGATGACTTTGTGAAGGTGGATGCTTTTTTTTCTGCAGAGGGAATTGTCGCTGAAGAGATATCAGTACTTGATGAGCGCGGTGAGCAATTCCGTTTGAGCGGTCGTTTAACGGGAAATACCGAGCTTGATGGCAATACTTTTCTGGAATTGCTTGGTCTTGAAGTAAGGGTTGATGATTCTGCCAACATTACACGCAGGAATGTTGGTTCAGGTAATTCGGTACCGGCATCAGAGCTTGTTGCAGGGGACGAAGTGAATGTCCGCGGTTTATTTGAAAATGATGAATTGCTGGCCACCCACATTCATGTGGGCAGCAGAGAGCAGGGCGGTATTGAGCTGGAAGGAGAAGTCTCTGATCTGACTGATGGCAGTTTCAAATTAAATTTATCCAGTGGCGGCAAACTTGTTGTTGTCTTCGATGAAAATACCGAGATTAGTGGTGAACTTGCTGATGGCATACTAGTGGAGCTGGAAGGTCGCTTTGCTGAGAACCTGAGCATCCTGGCGTTTGAATTGGTGGTCGATGAAGATGGCGACGGCGATGCCGATGATGATAATCGACGCAAGGGCCGTGGTCGTGGAAATGGAAATGGAAATGGAAATGGTAACGGTAACGGTAACAGTGATGATAACAGTGATAATGATGCTGATAGTGATGATGGAGAGTCGTTAGTCGTTAGCCGTGAAGCCAAACTGAAAGCTGATGGTACTGATGTTAGTGGTAAAGCTGAGGTCAAATATCAGGAAGAAGGCAGCGAGCTTGAGCAGGAAGTGGAAGTGGAAATTGAAGATGCTTTAGCTGACACTGACTATTCAATTCTGGTTTTCTTTGTCGGCAGTGATACCGGTATTGATTTCGGCACTTTGACTACAGATGAATTTGGTTCAGCAAAAGCCGAGTTTAAAACGGATGCTGATGATGACGATGAACAGGACCTGACAGCGCTACTCGCTGAGGGTAGTGATGTGAGAGATATTAGCGTCATACAAATTTTGCTGGACGGTGACCTTGTTGTCGAAGGTGAGTTGTAAGAGGTAAATATTTTTGTAAGGAAAAGCACATCTTTAATGGCGCTCAAAGTCTTAAAAACCCTTGAGCGCCTTTTTGATCAAAGACATAATATTTTCATCTTTTCTAAAACCAGCTGCTTCGGCTTTTGGGCAGTGAATGGGTGGATAGCTACCAAAATTTTCTTCTATCCAGGGGTCTGCTTGATAGGTGATTAAAGACTGCACATTGTGCTCAGGGAATTGATCATCAATTTGATTAACCAGTGCTTCTATTGATACGTGCATGGCGGGCAATGTCCAGGTATGGCATTTTCCATTGCTGTCCGCATTTGAAATAGTCTCTGCATTTATTAGATTTTCGACCACACAGTTGACAGACATCAGCCAGGACTTTGCATCAGGAGAGACCGGGCAGGTAAATGTTTGTCCACTACTTAAACATCTGATCAGGTCACTGAAAAAAATAGACACTGCACCATTGGGTTCCGGAGGGCGGGCTACGATGCCTGGAAGTCGAAGCGAGCAACCCTTTATCCAACCACGCCTGACAAAATCTGCTACCAGTGTTTCACCAATCACTTTCTGTGAGCCATAGGTCAGGTTAGGCGTGGGCAAGGTGTCATCATTGACCTCTGCAGTTGCTGGTTTGCCATAGACTGCTATAGAACTGGCAAAGATCAATGTAGGTAAATTGCCTTGATCCTTTAATTTCTCCAGCAGAGCCATGGTGCCCTGAATATTAACGTTCACGCCAAGAGAATAATTGGATTGTGCCAGTCCGCTGGGAACGCTGGCCAGATGAAAAACGCAGTCTGCTGGATATTTTTCCAGTGCACTTGTGAGGATCTCGGGGTCGGCAAAACTACCGGAAATTTTTTTAATTAGTGGATGGTCCTCCACCAGTTCCAGTGACAGGTCCAGTGCTGTAATGCGGCTGATTCCCCTTGAGTCTGCTTCATCAATAAGTTTTTTTATCAGGTGCCTGCCAATAAAACCATTGGCGCCTGTTATAAGGATATGCATTTACGATTTCTCAATATCTTATTCAACATTGGCTTGTGCTGCGGCGATACGGGCAATAGGAATTCTGAATGGGCTGCAAGAGACATAATCCAGTCCAATTTCATGACAATATTTTACCGAACGGGGGTCGCCTCCGTGCTCACCGCAGATTCCGTATTTGATGCCTTTCTTCTTACGACGTGAATCCTTGATCGCCATTTTCATTAGTTTGCCAATTGCCCGTTGATCCAGTGAAACAAAAGGATCCATTTCGATTAGTTTGTTGGTCAGGTAAGCCGGAATGAATTTCCCGGCATCATCTCTGGAAAAACCATAAGTCATCTGGGTGAGATCATTGGTGCCAAAACTCATGAACTCCACATCCTTGGCCAGTCGGTCAGCACCAAGGCAGGCTCTGGGTGTTTCCATCATGGTGCCAATCTTGTAGCGAATGGACAGGCTTTTTTCTTTCATGACAGCCTGAATGCCGCGGTCAATAATTTCACTGACCAGCCGAATCTCTCTTACATTCACTACCAATGGGATCATGATTTCCGGTAGTGGTTGGTAGCCTTCTTCAGTGGCAACCACAGCGGCACTGATTATGGCGCGTACCTGCATTTCGGTAATCTCGGGATGGACAACAGATAAGCGGCAGCCGCGCAGCCCGAGCATGGGATTCACTTCGGTCAAATCCTTGACCGCGTTTCTGATTAACTCCACCGGTTTTTTGATGTGTCCACTGAGAGTGGCGATGTCCTCTTCTGTATGAGGAAGGAATTCATGCAAGGGAGGATCGAGAAGACGAATGGTCACTGGTTTGCCATCCATAATACGAAACAGTGCCAGGAAGTCGTCATGCTGGAATTTTTCCAGAACTGTCAGGTATTCTTCTCGCTCTTCTTTTGTTTCGGAGAGAATCATGCCGCGCATGATGTCGATGCGATCTGATGCAAAAAACATATGTTCTGTTCTGCACAGGCCGATTCCTTCTGCACCCAGTTCGAGAGCTTTGGCGGCATCTTCCGGAGTGTCGGCATTGGCGCGCACCTGTAGCTTGCGATACTTGTCAGCCCATGACAGCAGCATCTGAAAATCATCACTGGAACTGGCGACTATTTTCGGAATATCACCCAGCATTACTTCACCCGCTAATCCGTCCAGGGTGATGATGTCGCCGCGCTTGATTACCTTGCCTGACTTAGTAGTTGCAGTTCCTGCGGCATAATCAATATTGAGATTATTGCAGCCGGTGATGGCGCAAACACCCATGCCCCTGGCAACAACAGCGGCATGTGAAGTCATGCCTCCTAATTCAGTCAAAATACCTTTAGCGACTTTCATGCCATGAATGTCTTCCGGGGTCGTTTCACGTCTTACCAGAATGACTTGTTTTCCAGTGGCGGCGACTTCCACAGCCTCATCAGCGGAAAAGACCACAGCGCCGGTTGCTCCACCCGGGCTGGCCGGCAATCCTGATGCGACAATGTCTGTCTTCGCATCGGGATCAACCATGGGGTGAAGAAAAGCTTCGACATGTTCTGGAGAGACCCGCAGCAGGGCTTCCTTTTCAGTAATCATTCCTTCTTTTACCATTTCCACGGCAATTTTGATGGAAGCCCGCCCGGTACGCTTGCCACTGCGAGTTTGCAGAATGAAAAAACGGCCTTCCTGAATGGTAAATTCAATATCCTGCATATCCCGGTAATGTTTTTCCAGCAGAGCCTGTGTATCAAAAAGTTGCTGGTAAATGTCCGGCATTTTTTCTTGCAGAGCAGTAATGGGTTCTGGGGTACGAATGCCGGCTACCACATCTTCCCCGGCGGCATTAAATAAAACTTCACCGAAAAACTCCTTTTCACCGGTAGAAGGATGACGGGTAAAGGCTACACCTGAACCGGAATCATCACTGAAATTTCCAAATACCATGGCCTGGACGGCCACTGCAGTGCCAGTGGATTCTGGAATATTATTCATTTCCCGATACACGATTGCCCGTGGTGTATGCCAGGAAAGAAAAACCGCTTCAATGGATAAAAATAATTGCCTAAATGGATCCTGTGGCAAGTCCACCAGGGTTTTGAATATTTTTATAACTTGTTGCCAGTCGTCAGCAAGCATTTCAATATCCAGAATCTTGCCATTAGCTTGCTTGTATTCATTGATGACTGTTTCAAATTTATCCCCATCGACTCCCATCACAACATTGGCAAACATCTGAATGAAGCGGCGGTAGGAATCATAGGCAAAACGTGGATTGCCGGTTTTTTTGGCAAGACCTTCTACAATTTCGTCATTCATTCCCAGGTTAAGTACTGTGTCCATCATGCCTGGCATGGATACTGGCGCACCAGAGCGAACAGATAAAAGTAAGGGATTTTCGGGGTCGCCAAAGCGGGCTCCCATTTTGTTTTCTACCAGGTCCAGGGCAACCCGGTAATCCTGTTCGAGACTATTGGGTAGCTTGTTACCATTCTCAAAGAATTCACGGCATGTGGCAGTGGTAATGATGAAGCCAAAGGGAACAGGAAGACCAAGATTGGTCATTTCACACAGGTTGGCACCTTTGCCTCCCAGTAAATCCCGTTCATCTTTGTGTCCTTCGTTAAAAAGGTATACGCGCTTGGCCATGGATATTTCTCAAAGAGGTATTTTTATTATTGTACGAATTAACGGGTCATTAACCCATGTCGTCATGGTTATAATTTAATTAATGAATTCAGGGATTGATGACAGTTCTGAAACCAATATGAGAAGTACCCAGTCCTTTGCTTTGTGATTGCCTTGCTTCAGGCCGATAACGCATGCAGTAGTTAGGCGCACAAAGATAGGAACCGCCCTTGATAACTGCAACGGGCTCACCGGGCTGGTAGGGGTCATAGCCTTGCGGATATTTCTCCTTGTCGGCAAAGCCATGGCTTGAAAACCAGGGGGTTTCAGTCCATTCCCAGACATTACCGATAAGATCATACAGTCCCAGATTGTTTGCACTATAGCAACCTACCGGGGCGGTCCCGGTAAAACCATCCTGAGCATCATGCTGAAAAGGAAACAAACCTTGCCAGGTGTTGGATTGAAAGGTCCCGGCTGAATCCCTGCGTAAACTGCTCTGGGCGGCATATTCAAACTGTGTTTCTGTGGGCAGGGAATGTCCTTTCCAGGCTGCGTATGCCTGGGCATCTTCATAGGCGATATGGACAACGGGGTGTTGCTGCCTGCTTTCAAGATTTGACCCTGGACCTTCCGGTTGCTGCCAGTTGGCACCGTTCATGAAAAGCCACCAGCCAGCAAAAGGATTTACTGGTTCATCGCTGACATGGGGGGCGAAAACTGCAGAACCGGGAATGAATTCGCCGGTGGATGAATTTTCAATTCCTCGTTCTGCCAGCGTGATATAACCAGTGGCGTCAACAAATTCGGCAAACTCGTTATTGGTAACTTCATGCTGTGCCATCCAGAAGTCATTTACAGATGTTGCAAATGCCGGGCCCTCTTCAAAATAGGTTCCTTCGGCGCCCATGGTGAACTCGCCGCCGGTCACCAGAATCATGCCAGGATACGGAGAAGCAAGAGTCGGAATCTCGTTACACTGCATGGCCAGGACATTAATATTAATTCCGGGTACTGATGTTTTTGATGCCAGCCAGGCCAGGACTATTACAATAGCAAGGCCGGAACCAGCGCCAAAAATTAATATTTTTTTACTGTTGGTAAATGACGTCATTATCTTCT
>Ga0233432_10002165_pt1 | contig 18414 bp, 9 predicted proteins | sample SI_122_August201_6_FD_179870 | JGI IMG/M metagenome (GOLD analysis project Ga0233432, IMG submission 179870) | Seawater microbial communities from Saanich Inlet, British Columbia, Canada - SI_122_August2016_10_MG | ecosystem: Environmental > Aquatic > Marine > Inlet | place: Canada: British... | reverse complement strand
TTAATGTCATTGATAAGGGTCAAATTCAGCGTCAATTTGACATAGAAAAACAGGACTAATATTTTCTCTACGCATAATGGTATCTATACCTTCGCGGTCTCAAATTGATAGGGATGTATAGATCGCATACGTGTGGGGCCTTAAGGGCGGAAAACATTGGAGAAGAAATAATGCTAGCGGGTTGGGTTCAGCGCTCGCGTAACATGGGTGGGATGACCTTTGTTGATCTTCGAGACCGCTACGGCATTACCCAGCTATCGTTTAACGTTGAGAAGGATGAAAATCTATGCGAGGCTGCACGAAAACTAGGTCGTGAATTCGTGATTCAGGTGACTGGAAAAGTAATCGAACGAGAAAGCAAGAATAAAAATTTGACCACCGGTGAGATTGAAATTGAGGTGCAAAAATTGGAAGTCTTAAACGCGGCCCAAACACCACCGTTTACAATTGAGGATGATACGGATGGAGGCGAAGAACTCCGAATGAAGTATCGATACTTAGACCTTAGAAGAAACCCGCTAAGAAAGAATTTGGAGCTCAGACATAAGCTTGGTTTTGAAACAAGAAAATATTTAAGTGATAGTGGATTTTTAGAAATTGAGACTCCGTACTTGATAAAATCCACTCCTGAAGGAGCGCGAGACTTTGTTGTGCCTTCTCGTATGCACCCTGGAGAGTTTTATGCGCTGCCACAATCGCCGCAAACGTTCAAGCAAATCTTAATGATTGGGGGGTATGACCGTTATTTCCAAATAGTTCGGTGTTTCAGAGATGAAGATTTACGTGCTGATCGTCAGCCCGAGTTTACCCAGATAGATTGTGAAATGGCTTTTGTTGAGCAAGAAGATGTGCTCCAAATGTTTGAAGGATTGGTACGGCACTTGTTCTCTGAAGTAAAGGGGGTTGCATTGCCTGAATTTGATCGTATGACCTATGCTGAGGCCATGAAGCTCTATGGGTCAGACAAACCAGATGTGCGCTTTGGGATGCAATTTGTAGAGTTAAATGAACTAACAAAGGGCAAAGGGTTCGGCGTGTTTGATTCGGCAGAATTGGTCGTTGGAATATGCGCGAAAGGAGCGGCTTCATATAGCCGTAAACAATTGGATAAGCTCACGGAGTTTGTGCGAAAACCGCAAATTGGAGCTACCGGGTTGATTTATGGAAGGGTCGATGATGAAGGAGGAGTAAAGTCTTCCGTTGACAAGTTCTTTGATGAGTCCGATCGAAAAAAATGGGCCGAGGCTTTTGATGCCGAATCGGGTGACTTATTGCTCATTCTTGCCGGGGATGCAATTAAAGTCCGAAAACAATTGAATGAGCTGAGGCTCGAAATGGGGAATCAATTAGAATTGAGAGATCCGTCCAAGTTTGCGCCATTGTGGGTCGTAGATTTTCCTTTACTAGAATGGGATGAAGACGGAAAACGATTTCACGCGATGCATCACCCTTTCACAAGCCCAAAGGCAGAACACATGAGCTTACTGGATACCGACCCAGGAAAAGTTAATGCGAATGCATACGATATGGTCGTAAATGGAGTAGAACTCGGCGGAGGATCGATTCGTATTCATGATCAAGCATTGCAGGCCAAAATGTTTGAGGTTCTTGGGTTTACCAAGGAGGAGGCTGAAAAACAATTTGGTTTTTTAATGGGCGCCTTTAAGTACGGAGCCCCTCCCCACGGCGGAGTGGCATTTGGTTTTGATCGACTTGCAGCCATGTTTGGAGGAACAGATTCGATAAGAGATTATATCGCGTTTCCGAAAAACAACGCCGGAAAAGACTTGATGATTGATTCACCTTCAACGATTGCGCATGAGCAGCTCAAGGAACTTGGTCTAGCCGTTAAAAAGGAATAGCTATTGTGTCAAAGGCCTCAAAACTATTTGATAAAACCAAGGAGCAGGTAAGCCCATACCTCAGGCACACCAACACTATGTTGGCTAAATTGGTCGCTCTTATACTTGAGTGGCGAAAAGACTACTTAACCGAAAAACAGTTTACCTATTTCTTGGCCATTCTTATTGGCTTTATCTCTGGGCTTGTTGCTATCACCATAAAGAATAGTGTGCACTTCATTAAATACCTCCTCACGAAGAGCTTCTTCGTAGACTATGAGTACGTGCTGTATATCTTTTATCCCGTAGTTGGAATATTACTAGCCCAATGGATCATTCGGAAGATGGTGAAGCAACCGGTAAATCATGGTATACCGAATGCACTGCATGCCATTTCCAAGAAGAATGCTCTGATCCGAATGCATAACCTGTATAGCTCCGTAGTTATGGCTTCAATTACCGTTGGGTTTGGCGGTAGTGCTGGACTTGAGGGGCCAACAGTTGGCACCACCTCGGCATGGGGCGCGAACATCGGAACGTTATTCAAACTTCCATATAAAACCCGAACCCTTCTAATTGGGTGTGCCGCCGCAGGTGCGATGGCATCCCTCTTTAATGCGCCAATTGCGGCAATTGTCTTTGCCATTGAAGTGATCATGCTGGACCTCACCACGGCATCGCTCATTCCATTATTGCTTGCATCTGCTACGGCGGCTATTACATCGAAGTTTTTTTTAGGAGGAGATATTCTCTTCCATTTCGACATCACCGAAGAGGTTCGGTTTTCTCATTTACCGTATTACGTCGGACTGGGCATTTTCACAGGCATTGCCTGCCTATACTTCTATAGTTCATTTAATTGGATCACGAAGGTCTTTGACAGTATGAAACGTCAACGAACCAAAACGATCATTGCTGGCTCGGCTTTGGGAGGGTTGTTATTCCTTTTGCCCCCGCTATATGGTGAAGGATATGAGGCGGTAAATGCGATAATTGAAGGCAGGTCATATGACATCCTTCAAAACAGCTTATTTGAAGATTATGTGGGCAACATTTATGTGTTACTTGGATTCGTGCTCGTGCTCGGCTTGACCAAGGTCATAGCCGCAACCTTGACGTTTCGCGCTGGCGGAATCGGAGGAATGTTCGCTCCCACATTATTTATGGGAGCCATGTTTGGATTCGTCTACGTACGCGCCGTAAACCTGTTTGGCTTGGCCGAACTGCCGGTGACCAACTTCACGTTAGTGGCGATGGCCGGCATGTTGGCCGGGACACTTCACGCCCCGTTAATGGCGATATTTTTAATTGCAGAAATAACGGGCGGCTACGAGCTGTTTGTTCCACTTATGATTACATCTTCCATTGCCTTTGTAACTGTGAAACAGTTCAAGCCGCACAGTATATACACCACACAGCTTGCGCGTAGAGGCGAGTTAATCACACACGACAAAGACCAAGCAGTCTTGACTTTGATGCGTCTCCACCGCGAAATAGAAACAGATTTTACGACCGTTGATCCATACAACACACTGGGCGATTTAGTTAAGACCATCTCTGAGTCGAAGCGAAACCTTTTTCCGGTTGTGGATGAAAAGAACAACCTAATTGGCATCGTTAATTTGAATGAAATACGCCATATTATTTTCAATCAAGACCTTTATCAAACCACCTTTGTACACGATTTGATGAACGATGCGCATGACTTTGTCAGTAAAGAGGATAATATGGATGTGGTGATGCGGAAGTTTGAACAAAGCGGCGCATGGAACCTTCCCGTGCTCGATGAGGCGGGTCATTATGTTGGATTCGTATCCAAGTCCAAACTGTTTAGCGCCTACAGAAATTTGCTCAAGGACTTCTACGATTCTTAGAATCCTACCCCAAACCTTGATTAGGCCACGCACTTAATTTTCTGTTACTTAGTAAGTTCTAACTAAACAAGCATGAAAAAATTACAACTAATTGCGGGTGCGCTATTGATTTGCGCGGCCGGAAACGCCCAATCTCTAACGGATGGGTTCGAATCTTACACAGTAGGAAACTACCTGGGAAGTGAATCTTCAAACTGGGAAACCTGGAGTGGCGTGAACGGTGGTGCTGACGATGTCCAAATTGTGGATGACCTTGCCAATGGAGGAGATAATGCCATTTATTTTGAGGCCGCGAGTGCCGCCGGTGGACCTGATGATGTCGTGTTGCCATTTGGCGGACAATACACCACTGGAAACTTCACATATGAAATGATGATATACGTGGCATCTGGTTCTGGGGCCTACTGGAACTTCCAAGCCAACACAACTGTTGGACAAGAATGGGCATTTGAGTGCACCATGAATCAAGACGGCGATATTGACATCGCAAATACCAATGGCCCGTTATTAACAGGTTCATATACAACTGGTCAATGGGTGGAATTAAGCTTTGAAATTGATCTAAATCAAAATGAGTGGGAATTTTTTGTTGATGGTTCCTCACAAGGTTCATTCAGCAATACGATCAACAAAGTGGCTGCTCTGAATATCTATGCGTACAACAACACCAATGGTGGAAATGGATCGGCGATCTTCTGGGTTGACGATGTAAGCTATGAGTACACCTCTGCAATATTACCAGATGATAATGGTGCCCTTACCGGTATCAATCCGGTCAATGGTTTGGTGGGTCAGGCTAAGAAGCCGACAGTTATGGCTAGAAACCTTGGAGTTAATGACATTACATCATTCGACGTTGATCTAACATATAATGGAACTACCATTACCGAATCGGTTACGGGTGTTTCGCTTGCCTCTTATGATGAATACGCGGTCGAATTTACCGATGCGGTGACACTAGTTGCTGGTTCGAATATGATGACAGCCACAATCAAGAATGTAAATGGTGCTGCGAGCGATGATGATTCAAGTGATGATGATGCTTCTACCACGGTAGACCCAACAGCTCCAGGACTTAACAAGATGGTAGTGGTGGAAGAAGCGACTGGAACTTGGTGCGGATGGTGCCCTCGCGGTGCAGTGTGGATGGAATACATGCAAGAGACTTACCCTGAAAACTTCATCGGCCTTGCCGTGCATAATGGCGATCCAATGGTTTATGCAGAATACGATGACGGAATTGGAACGTTGATTGGCGGATATCCAAGTTCACTTGTTGATCGTGGTGGTGATATTGATCCTTCTGTTATGGAAGGCGATTTTCTAGATCGCGTAGTGCTAGATGCTTCGGCAGAGCTTTGCCTATCGGCAAGTTTAGATGAGACGGAAGAAGAAATGACAGTAACACTAATGGTTACACCAACGAGCGACTTTGATGACAGCTGGAGAGTGGCAGTTGCCTTAAGCGAAAACGGGGTCACAGGAACTGGTAGCCAGTTTGCGCAAGCCAATTATTATTCTGGTGGAGCGAGTGGCGAACTATCGGGCGCTGGGCATGATTGGCACAACGCTGCGAATCCAGTATCAGCAAATGATATGGTTTATGACCACGTAGCGCGAATGATTGAGCCGTCATTTAACGGCCTTGAAGATGCGTTTCCTGATGGAGGCGAGATCGCTGAGACATATACATTCGAATTCACAATTGATGTGTCAAACGAGTGGGATCTTGATCACCTTCATGTTATTGGAATGTTGATGGACGGAAACGGCTTGATTGACAATGGTGCACAAGTAGATTACAATGACGCCTTATCAATCGAATGCGGAGTGCCTACGGTTGGTTTAAATGACGTTGTCCGTCATTCTAGCGATGACCTTAAGGTCTATCCTAATCCAGCAAGCAACATGGTTAACATCAACGCTGATTTAAAGGCTGGAGTTGACAATCAGATTGTTGTGCGTGATGTAATGGGAAGAGTTGTTTTTAACCAGACCATTTCAGATCAAGCTGGATTATATCAAGTTAACCTTGACATATCCAAGATAAACTCAGGTGTGTACATCGTTGAGATGACTTCAGGTTCTTCAATCGTAAGCGCGAAGTTTATCAAGCAATAGTTAGAAAATTGAGCATAAAAAAAGCCGAGTGATTCACTCGGCTTTTTTTGTTTCTAAGAGTTTTAGAGGGTTCCCCTGTTCTCTTGCTCTCTTTCTATCGCCTCAAATAATGCCTGAAAGTTTCCTTTTCCAAAGCTCCAAGCTCCTTTTCTTTGAATGATTTCAAAGAACATCGTAGGTCTATCTACTACAGGCTTTGTGAATAATTGAAGCAGGTATCCTTCGTCATCACGATCAACTAGGATGCCGTGCTCTTTCAACACACTTATGTCCTCGTCGATCTCGCCAACGCGCTCCTTTAAGGTTTCATAATAGTTGTCAGGAACGTATAAGAATTCCACACCTCTGTCCCGCATTTGAGTCACTGTCTTCACAATGTCTTCTGTTGCTACGGCGATATGTTGTACTCCAGGGCCTTTATAGTAGTCTATGTATTCCTCAATTTGAGATTTCTTTCGACCCTCGGCAGGTTCATTGATTGGAAATTTGATGCGACCGTTGCCATTACTCATCACCTTGCTCATCAAGGCGGTGTATTCGGTCGAAATATCTTTATCATCAAAGGTTACGATCTGTGCAAACCCCATCACTTTGGCGTAGAAGTCTACCCATGTATTCATTTCGCCCCAGTCTACGTTTCCAACCATGTGGTCGATAAACTTTAAGCCAACCTCAGATGGGTTGTAATGCGACTCCCATTTTCTGTATCCAGGTAAAAATGTTCCGTTGTAGTTTTTACGCTCAATGAAAATGTGAACCGTTTCACCATATGTATGAATACCCGATTTGATAATGTGTCCGTTTTCGTCCTCCTCACGTGTCGGCTCCATAAAGGATTTCGCACCGCGACTGGTTGTCTCTTCCCAAGCCTTTGTGGCATCCTCAACCCAAAGGGCAACAACCTTTACGCCATCGCCGTGTGTGTTTAAGTGTTCATTCATCCATCCGTCTCCTTGAAGAGGCGTTGTGAGTACGAGACGAATTTTGTCTTGACCAAGCACATAAGATGTGCGGTCTTTGACTCCAGTTTCCATTCCAGCATACGCAATGGATTGAAAACCAAATGCTGTTTTATAGAAATGGGCTGATTGCTTCGCATTTCCTACGATAAGCTCAACATAATCCGTTCCTAGCAATGGCAAGAAATCCTCGGCATCTTGGAAGATTTTATCTGTACCGTATTTTACGTTTTCCTTTTTGTTTGCTGTCTCCATAATTCTGTGGTTTAGTCAATCCAACTTTTCCAGTAAGTAGAATCGTCAATTCCTAAGGCTTGCTTTGTGACTTTTAATGGCGCAAAGGTATCCACCATTACGGCTAATTCTAATGTTTCTTTTTGTCCAATACTGCGCTCCATGGCTCCAGGGTGCGGGCCATGTGGTATTCCTGCTGGATGCAGTGAGATGTATCCTTTTTCGACGTGGTTTCTGCTCATAAAATCGCCATCCACGTAATAGAGCACTTCATCAGAGTCGATGTTGCTGTGATTATACGGGGCAGGAATTGCGTTAGGATGGTAGTCATACAACCGCGGCACGAAGGAGCAGATTACAAACGTTGAAGTTTCGAATGTTTGATGCACGGGTGGTGGTTGGTGCACTCGACCCGTTATTGGCTCAAAGTCATGAATGCTAAACGCATATGGAAAATTGTATCCATCCCATCCTGCTACGTCAAATGGGTGCCGATCGTATGTTAAAGAATGAAGGACGTCCTGCTTCTTAATTTTCATTAGAAAACCACCCTTTTCATCGTGTGTTTCAAGCTCAGATGGCGGACGCATGTCGCGCTCACAAAAGGGAGAGTGCTCCAACAATTGACCAAACCAGTTTCGATATTTTTTCGGAGTGTAAATGGGTTGACGAGATTCGGTAATGAACAGGCGGTTGTCTTCACCGTCAAAGTCAATTTGGTAAATCATGCCCCTCGGGATGACTAGGTAGTCTCCATACTTGAAATCAATGTTTCCGAGATGGGTGCGCAGTTTCCCAGTGCCTTTATGCACAAAAATCAGCTCGTCTGCATCCGTGTTCTTATAGAAGTAAGCTCTCAGAGATTTTCTTGGCGCTGATAGAATGAGCTGTACGTCGTTGTTCACCAGAACGGGAACTCGACTCTCGAGGTAGTCATCTTTGGGTTCTACATCCCATCCCTTGAGCATGCGGGATTTTATGTTATTCTCAACCGCAATCTCTGCCGTCATGCTTACAGATTCACCGACCTCTGCCACACGGGTTGGAGCGTGCACATGGTATGAGTTGGTGGACATGCCATCGAAACCGACGGTTCCAAATAACTGCTCCTGATATAGTTCTCCATTTTCCTGACGGAATTGCGTGTGGCGTTTAGGAGGAATGTTGCCGAGTTTGTGATAGAAGGGCATGTGTGTTTGTTTTACCTAACAAAGTTAATAAGGCGTTCAAGCTGACGAAAGAAACTGACCAACATCATCGGTGACTGTTCACATCTTGCTGTTGCAAATGAGCTAAAAGGCAGTGCATGGAAGGGCTTCATGGAACTAATTTTATTGAATGAAATCATTGATGCTCTTCCTATTCGTGGCCGTTTCTATTTCGGCCGTGGGCCAAAACGGATATGGTCCTACAAATGACTCGCTCTATCTAGGGTTTTATAAAGACAGTATTGCCATGTTAGAGCGTCCAACCATTGTGATAGCTCCATTTCACCCTGATAGGTACATGAGTGAAATTGATCGCAACATAGCTGAGGGCACACAATACACCTATAACCATACTCGAGGGTTTTTCAGAAAGGGACTCGACAATGCTATTCTGATAGGTGCAAAAGAGTACAACGAATATGTGAGCATGCACGCCGATGATCCTGTGATCAATGAAGATTTGGACTTTATGTTTAAGGTGATCTCGAATCCAATAGTACCTTATGTAGCGCCCGTAGTGGCAAAAGATCAAGGGTTCAAAAAGACGCTCGCAAATTATTGGGTAAAACTGCAAACCAATGTGGACAAAGGACCGGAACCGGGAACTCGGATTGAACGTGGACAAATTGTAAGCGTTGAAGACACGCGTGAGCTCATCACTAAGGCTAAGATTTACAATCAAATATTAATTGACTCAATGGCTCCAAAGTATGATGCGAATTACTTCCTTTTTGTCAATGAATTGGATCTGTTGAATGCCCCGAAAAATCAACAGGCACTGGAGTCCGAGAACTATGACCGCGTGATGAAAGTTCATTTTACCGTTTTTGACAGCAAAGGCACGGAACTCTTTTCGCTCTTTAAGAAGCGCTATTTCAGTTCGCATAAAAACGACCTGCCAGCCATTATCACGGATGAAATTTTGCCTATTGGGTATGAGGTGATTTATTCACTTGATAGTTATCGATTTCTACAAGCAGGATTGACGCCACTAACAAAGGCTGAAGTGGAATTAAATGCGAGTGGTAAGACTGGGAAATTATCACCTTTGTCAAAATTTAAGTAGTCGATGGAGCTCAATAAACATCTAGCAGATCAAGGCGCAAACGAGGCGCTTGTGGAACTTTTCTCAGCAATTGAAGATGCATCAAAAATTGTTCAAAGCGAAGTAAGCAGGGCAGGGCTCGGGGCAGATATTTACGGGGCAAAAGGTTCGGAAAACATTCAGGGTGAAGAGCAGCAAAAGTTGGATGTCTACGCCGATGAGTGCTTTATACATGCATTTCGAGGCTCGGGCCAAGTGGCGGGTTTAGCGAGCGAAGAACAAGACAATGCACTTCAGTTTGACGAGTCGCTCAAGGGTGAATATGTGGTGATGATTGATCCTCTTGACGGGTCATCAAATATTGATGTTAATGTGGCAATAGGTACCATATTCGCAATCTATAGGCGTGTTTCAAAAAGTGGAGAAACACTGATTGAAGCTGATTTTTTACAAGCAGGAAGAGATCAAGTTGCTGCAGGTTATGTAAACTATAGTGTGAGCACTCAGATGGTGCTTTCCACAGGAAACGGTACGCATATCTATACGCTCGATCCAGAAAGCGGCACGTATCAGCTAATCAGTGAGAATGTTAAAATTCCAGCTGATGGAAAAGTCTATTCGATCAACGAGGTGAACTTGGATGACTTTGACGATAACCTGAAGCGCTACGCACAACATTGCAAAGACAAGCGAAAGGAAGATGGGAAACGCATGTACACTGGTAGGTATATAGGTTCTTTGGTCGCGGATTTCCATAGAAACTTGTTGAAAGGCGGCATCTATGTCTACCCAGCCACAGTGGATTCACCGAATGGAAAGTTGCGATTGCTTTATGAGTGTAACCCTATGAGTTTTCTGGCAGAAAATGCTGGTGGAAAAGGATCCGACGGCGTCCAAAACATCCTCGACATTAAACCAACTGAGCTTCACCAGCGGTGTCCTTTTTATGTTGGAAGTCCGGTAATGATGGACGAGGCGTTGCCCTCAATATAGCCTATTTGGCCTTTGTAATCTTAAACTCAGTACGCCGATTTTCCTGATGCTGGTCTTCTGAACAATCAGACACTACACTTCCTTCGCATCCACAATCGTTTACAAGCTGTGTCTCGCCATAACCTTTCCCATCTATATCTGCAATGAAAACATCACTTTTCGAGCGAAGCACAATTGCTACCTCGAAACCGGGATTTTCATCTGTGGAATTTGTGTCTTGAGAACCAAATTTACCATCGGTATCAATAAGTACGGAATATCCCTTTGCATTTGGCGCATAGCCGCCGAGCCTGAATCGAATAATAAGGTTTGAGGAGTCGAATGCAAAATAGGTTGCATTGCCATTGGTGTCTACAGCCAGATCTGTAAAACCGCAATTTGGGCCGCTGGATATATCCCCTAAGGCTTCCCCTGTACCTAGCGTTGGAAGAGGAAACATGGTTATCTCAAATTCGTCCACATCGTGTCCGTCACCGGCAAAGCCTGAGGTAGTTTCGGATGTATACCCATCCGAATTCGGATCCAATATTACCGACCCGGTTTGATATATGAATCCCTTAGTTTGTGCCACGCTGCTTAGCGAAAACAACAGGCAAATGATCAAAGTAGAAATGAGGGATTTCATTATAAGAGTCTGCGGACTATACGACCGCTAATGTAAATAGTTCACTTATGCAAACATATTGTTTTAATAGAGCGAATGTATTGTGCGAATTCATCAAGAAATAATGGGATTCGTTCAAAGGGTATTTATGATCGACAGATAGCTTTTTTCACTCTGAATAGCAATCGAGGAGAGGTCTAGATTTTACAATTGCTGTTTGATATTGGATTAGATGGAAATGATTTGCAAATTTCTGCGACTTTCGTTTCAGGATTGAATTGTGGGAATAGATGACCTTAAAAAGCTGTTTGAGAAAAGTTCAAGGATCGAGGAATTTGATTTTGGACCTGACCTTGCTACGCCCATTCGACATCGAATCAAAGGAGTTGCCGGTTCTGCCTTAAGCTTTGTATTGTCCGCAGCCTTTAGAAAGAGCGACGTGCATCACTTCGTCGTTTTCAATGATCGTGAAGAGGCCGCGTTTTTCTACAACGACCTTCAGAATTTGGTCACCCCAAACCGCGTATTCTTTTTCCCGCATTCTGGCCGTGTTCCTTATGCGCTCAGCGAGGAAGAAATGGAGTTAAATCCCAAAAAGAAAGAGAGTGAAAGTGCGCTCATGCGTGCCGAAGTGCTCAATGCCATAACCACTCGAAAGCGGAAGTTTATAGTTGTCGCTTATTGTGAATCGTTGTCAGAAAAGGTAGTAACTAAGCAGAACCTTGTCAAGAACACCTTGGCCATTCACACGGGCGATCAGCTGGATCAGGAGTTTGTAAACGACATACTTCAGGACTTGGAATTTGAACGGACCGATTTTGTATATCAACCTGGCCAATACGCGATTAGAGGTGGAATTGTAGATATCTGGAGCTTCTCTAATGATCGACCTTTTCGAGTAGAGCTTTTTGGGGACGAGGTTGAAAGTCTACGTACATTCGATCCAGTCACTCAGCTGAGCGTAAAGGATCACGCTCATATTACCATCATTCCTGACGTTCAAAAACAGGCAGCCAAGGAAGTGCGCCAATCTATCTTAGAGTTTCTTCCATCGAATGCCGCGGTTTGGATAAAGAACTTTGAGTTTGTTCAAGAACGCATGGCAAGTGAGTTTGAAAAGGCCGAACGACTTTATGAAGAGAGTAACGCCACATCGCAGCTCCCTGCCAAAGAATTGTTCGTTCAAGAGCACGATTATCTAGATCAGCTACAAGAGTTTACGCAGGTCGAATTTGATCGACCTTCCCTTTTTAAACCCGATGTGGAAATCCAGTTTAACCAAACGCCACAGGTTCCCTTTAGTAAGAACTTTGACATGCTCATGAACGATTTGGGCAATCACAAAAAGAATGGGTTTTCGAGCTACATCTTCGCCTCCAATCCGAAACAAATCAATCGACTTCATCAAATTTTCGATGACATTCTCGAGAATAGACCTGGATCTGAAACGATTGAATTTGAGGGCGTTAATACTGCCATTCACGAGGGTTTTATTGATCACGACCTCAAGCTTGTTTGCTATACGGATCATCAGATTTTCGAGCGATATCACCGCTATCGATTAAAAGAAGGCTTTGCCGAAGCTGAAAGGCAGATCACGATTAATGAGCTAACAAACTTGAAGCCAGGAGACTTTGTTGTTCATATCGATCACGGAGTTGGAGAGTACAGTGGCATTCAAAAAATTGAAGTCAATGGTCAGATGCAGGAGGCAATTCGACTTATCTATGCTGGGGGTGACACGCTTTATGTGAGCATTCACTCTTTGCATCGAATCTCAAGGTATGTAGGCAAAGACGGAACCACTCCAAAAATCAACAAGCTTGGTACCCAAGCTTGGGCCAATCTAAAGAACAAGACAAAGAAGAAGGTAAAGGAGATTGCCTACGACTTGATTAAGCTATATGCCGAGCGAAAATTGAAGGATGGTTTTGCCTTTACTCCAGATACATATCTGCAGACAGAGTTGGAGTCTTCTTTTATTTACGAAGACACACCCGATCAGGAAAAAGCGACAAACGCGGTGAAACGCGACATGGAGCAGACTTGGCCCATGGATCGGCTTGTTTGTGGTGATGTGGGATTTGGAAAAACGGAAATTGCGATTCGAGCGGCGTTTAAGGCAGCAACGGACGGCAAGCAAGTCGCGATTCTGGCACCAACAACAATTCTGACATTACAGCATTTTAAAACCTTCAGCAAGCGTCTAGAGGACTTTCCGGTCAAAGTTGACTACGTCAATCGATTTAGATCAAGTGCCCAGATAAAGGAGACTTTAAAGCAACTTGCAGAGGGCAAGGTCGATATCCTCATTGGAACGCATCGAATTGTAAGTAAAGACATAAAATTTGCAGACTTAGGGCTGCTGATTATTGACGAAGAGCAAAAATTTGGGGTAGGGGTAAAGGATAAGCTCAAGACCATGAAGGTTAATGTGGACACGCTTACACTGACCGCAACACCCATTCCAAGAACGCTTCAGTTTTCGTTGATGGGCGCCCGTGACCTGAGTTTGATTAATACTCCACCACCAAATAGATTTCCGGTTCAAACAGAGCTGCATACATTCAACGAATCGGTGATTCGAGATGCGATTTATGCCGAGTTGAGTAGAGACGGACAAATCTTTTTCATTCATAATCGTGTTCAGAATATACAGGAGGTGTGCACCATGATTGAGAAGATTGCGCCAGATGCGAAAGTCGAATTTGCCCATGGTCAAATGGAAGGTTCACGTCTAGAGGAAATCATGCTTCGATTCATCGAAGGCGAATTCGATGTGTTGGTTTCCACCACCATTATTGAAAGTGGGCTTGATATTCCAAATGCGAATACGATTATCATTAACCAGGCACAGAACTTCGGATTAAGCGATCTGCATCAGATGCGAGGCCGTGTTGGAAGATCGAATCGAAAGGCGTTTTGTTACCTATTGTGTCCACCAATGTCATCGCTAACAACCGAGGCCAGAAAGCGTTTACAGGCCATCGAACAGTTTAGCGATTTGGGAAGCGGAATCAACATTGCTATGCGCGATCTTGACATTAGAGGCGCGGGAAACCTACTAGGAGGCGAGCAAAGTGGATTCATTTCGGATATCGGATACGATACCTATCAGAAGATATTGGAAGAGGCGATTGCAGAGCTGAAGGAGAATGAGTTTAAAACGCTATTCGCCGAGGATAAAAACAAAGAATATGTGAGCGATTGCCAGCTAGAAACGGATCTTGAAGTGCATATTCCCGACGATTACATCAACAATGTCACAGAAAGAATGACTGTATATCGTTCTCTTGCCGACGTGAATGACTCCCAAGCCTTGACAGAATTTGAAGAAAATTTAATCGACCGATTTGGGGCAATTCCGCCTGCGGTACATCGATTATTGGAATCGAAGAGAATGATTTGGGCTGGAAAGGGCATGGGAATGGAAAAGGTCGTGTTCAAGCAAAAGAAGGTCATTGGATACTTCGTTGCCGATCAAAAATCTTCCTTTTACCAGTCTCCAAAGTTTGAAAAGATCATCATGTATGTTCAACTCAATGCGAACAAGGTGGCAATGCGCGAGCGAAATGATCGACTTAGCATGGTGTTTACCAACGTGAATACACTCGAAAAAGCTATCGGGCTATTGGAAGAAGTTATGGTCGAATAGTCGACTAGGGAATAAAGACGGTCTGTGTGAACTGTGTGGTAATTCCTTCAACACTTATCAAGTATACACCCGCCGCATCCGTCACAGATTGATCAATTGAATGTATGTGCTGATAATAGGACTTATTCCATAATTCTTGATGAATTAATTTTCCAGAAGCATCTCGCACGATTATGCTCAATGATTCAGTTCCCTCATTCTCAGCCAAAAATTCGATGGAGTTTTCGGCTACATAAATTTTCATTTCTTGGGAGGCGGTTCGAAACACAGCATCAATATTGCTGTAAGATGCAGAGCCGTCAAAATCTGTTTGTTTCAACCGGTAATATGAAATGCCCACTAATGGATTTTTGTCAACCCAATCATATCCGCGTCGAGAGACTGAATTTCCGGCTCCAAGGATATCCGCTAGCGGTTCAAAATTGACAGCGTCAATTCCACGCTCCACCGTAAAATAGTCATTGTTTGTTTCGGAGGCAGTTGCCCAATCCACTTCAACGACATCGTCAAGTGAAGCAGCCATGAATTCTAGAAGCTCCACCGGCAGCGGATTGTTGGTTGTTGAAGAGGCTAATGTAAATGGGCTAAAGCTCGTGACGGCAGCAGAAGTTACAATGGTTCCAGTTGTGGTATTGCCAGTGGTCCCGCCATTTCCTTCACTTGTCCAAGAGTCTCCATCCCATCTTGCGACCAGCAGATCGTCAAGGTCATCGACACCTCCACTGTTAACATTCCATGTGAGCGTAACGTTGACAGTGCTTGTTGTGTTTAGGCGATCCAACATCCAATATTCGCGCGTACTATGGTGATCAATTGGCGCATCGTTCAATCCATATGCGTATGTGGGCGCAGGGTTTTCGTAATTGTATGTTGCTCGGAAAACCGCCGCACTACTCGATGGATTTGAAATTGAAATGGGACGGTAGATCGAGTCTCCCACAGGGAACGCGAAAGCATCATTGCCAGCTTTTCGAACATACCCATAAACAAAAGATGCGTCTGAGGCGCCCGTGGCGGTTGCGTTGTCACGAATCCTAAGAATATTAATGGTGTCCGTATTCAATATCCCATCAGTGAAAGTGACTGTGGTTTGTATCTCAATAGGCATATTCAGTGTGACCGAATCTGCTGAGTTATTGATCTCAAATCGTCTAAACAATGGGGTTGTGCTTGTGCCCAAGTCGTTTATGCTCTGTGGGCCAGTGCCATCCATTTCTATGACTCCTGTACTTGCTCCTAAGCTGATAGATGTGTTCGCGATATCCCCAGCATATGTAGAGTTAGAGGAATAGGATGGATACATTAAGCCTGTTGAGGTTTTAATAAATGACACATCTCCATTATAGTCATCAGCAATGTTGTTCGGAATCATTTGATATCCGGTTCCGTTATTCGTAAAAATGACGTCGCCGTTGTATGTATTACCACCCGTTGACGCATCGTTAGACGCTCCCGTTTTTTCGAAGTCGAAGTCGCCGTTATATGTGCTATAGTTGGTGTATGTTCTCGGTGCATCAAAATCTAAGTCGCCATCCCATTCAGAGTCATAGATGCTGAAAATATTCGTTGTTCCGGTCAGGCTAATGCTTTGGGCCGTGCCACCCTGCTGATCAAAGTTTCGGAAGTAAAGAGTTCCCGCGCTAAAGCCATTTGGCCCTACAGAGACCGTATTGCCGGCTGTAAGTGTGCCCAATCCAGCGCCACTACCAAAGGAGATTCCGTCACCAGTAGCATTATAAGACTCTATTATGATGTGTCCGTTATAGGTGTTCGCACTCGTTGAACCATTGTTAAGATAGACTGTGCTGTTCGTAGCAGAATTGTTGTTGCGTACGTATAAACTGTCGCCAAACGTTACATCGCCGTTGTTGCCGATGTATAAATAATGGGTTGTGGCTCCGGTATTGAATTGATTAAAGTTTGCCACGCCGTCAATGGTAACTGTTGATGCGCCATTTGTGGCGATGTAGGAATAAGAATTCGTTCCGCTTGCGGTATTGGAATAGTCGAGAGTTCCATTGAAATCGATATCGCCGCTATTTCCAATATAGAGCCGTGGATTGGATGCGGTAGAGCTATCGGTTATTGTAGTATTTCCATCCACTTGCAGTGACGAGTTTCCGCCATTTGCCAAGTAGAAATACGTATTGGTTCCGGTTGTCGACTGGGTAATGCCTAAATCGCCACCGATGTAGTTGCCAGCGGTGCTATTGGCGAAATACATGTAGTTGGTTCCACTATTGGTGAAAATGGCATTGCTGAGAAGTGAATCGGCAGCACCATTTCCCATCATGAAATAACCAGAACCATTATTAACGAGTTCAGCGTTTCCCGTGATTCTGTTCAGGCCAGCGGAAGCATCGCTGCCGGACCCGGTTTTTTCAAAATATGCTGTTCCGTCGTAGTCGGTATTGTATGTGTAGAATCGTGGTGAAGTGAATGTGACATTCCCACCCCAACTTGAACTATAGTTATTAAAGGTTGACGTTCCAGTCAGTGTCAGGCTTTGATTTGTAGGCCCAGTTTGTGTGAAGTTTCTGAAGTAAAGCGTTCCAGCAACAAATCCATTAGGACCAACAGTAACGGTCTGCCCTGCCGCTAATGTGCTTGTACCATTGCTTGAACCAAAGTAGACGCCGTCACATGCAGCATCTGAAGATTCAACCACAATGTCGCCAGCGATAGTGCCAAGGCTAGACGCAGCGTTTGCAACGTAAATTTGAGAGTTACTGGCGCTGCTGCTGTTTAATAAATATAGCGAGTCACCTACCGCAAAATCTCCACTGCTTCCTAAGTAAGATCGATGGGTGGTTCCGCTGCCCCCATTTTCTATCCGTGTAACACCACCCACCGTAATCGATGCCGATGCACTATTAGAGGTGTAACCATATGCTGTGGCGCCGGGCCCGTAGTTGAGCATAGTTAAGTCACCACCAATCGTGGCGTCTCCACCCAAGGCCATCCCAATTTGGGTAGTGGTTGCGCTGCTAGTGTTTGATAAGAAAACATCACCGTCAATGGCCATCGTAGACGTGGCTCCGTTCACCACGTATATCCATGTGCTTGTTCCTGTTCCTGTGTTTGTTCCAATAATATCTCCACCAACATAGTGGTTGGGCTGATTATTACCCACATAGATTCCTCTTGTGCCAGAGTTGGTAAGATTTAACCGAACCATAAAGGAATCTGCTGCCGAGTTTCCCCACATCATATATCCAGATCCTGTATTAACAAGCGTGGCTGTATCTGCGATGGTATTTCCTCCTGCTCCCTGCTCATCAACAGCTCCCGTTTTTTCAAAATAGAGTGTTCCGCCGTAGTCAGAATAGTCTGTTCGGTTTCTTGGTCCCACAAATACCAAGTCTGCTTCCCAATTCGAGTAGGAGTTATAGTTGTAGGTGGTCCCAGTTGTCGTGAGGGATTGTGCTGTATTTCCAACTTGATGAAAACGATAGAAGTACAAGGCGCCAGCGATATATCCATTCGGTCCGATGATGATGCGCTGACCATTCGCCAAAGTGCTATTTCCACCGGCGGCGCCAAATGTCATTCCGTCACAACTGGCATGAGAAGATTCAATCACAACATCACCATTAAACACAATGTCACTTGAATCTTCATAAGCAATGCGCACTTCACTCGTTGTGGCCGATGACCCATTTAGAATATACACCGAGTCTTGGAAGGTTATGTCTCTTTGGTATCCCAAATAGGCCAATGAAGATGTGCCCGAACCAGAAATATCTAGGAAGGTTACTCCATCAATATTCAGAACAGCTCCATTTTGATAGGCCATCAGAAATTGATTCGTGTTTGAGCTCGCGGTGTGAGTTATGTCAAGGTCACCTCCAATGCTAATGTCCCCATAATTGCCAAAGTA
>Ga0233432_10002164_pt1 | contig 18415 bp, 16 predicted proteins | sample SI_122_August201_6_FD_179870 | JGI IMG/M metagenome (GOLD analysis project Ga0233432, IMG submission 179870) | Seawater microbial communities from Saanich Inlet, British Columbia, Canada - SI_122_August2016_10_MG | ecosystem: Environmental > Aquatic > Marine > Inlet | place: Canada: British... | reverse complement strand
AGAGTAAACAGATGATCGAAGTTTTTACGGACGGTGCGTGTCGAGGGAACCCTGGTCCCGGTGGTTGGGGCGCCTTAATTCGGGTTGATGGTGAAGAGCGAAACTTATCGGGATCTGCTCCTGACACGACAAACAATCGGATGGAGTTGATGGCCGCGATCGAAGGATTGGCCTATTTCTCGCAGCCGACCACGATTTGTCTAACCACCGACTCGCAATATGTTCGTCAAGGCATCACGCAGTGGATCACGGGCTGGAAGCGTAATGGCTGGCGGACCAGCAATAAACAGCCGGTCAAAAATCAAGACCTTTGGCAACAATTGGATGTTTTGGCTGAAAAACATGCAGTCTCTTGGTTTTGGGTAAAAGGCCATAGCGGTCACGTTGAGAATGAACGGGCAGATCAATTGGCGAATGAAGCCATTGATCAGATGACGGCAACCTCATGAGGCAGGTCGTACTGGATACTGAAACGACAGGTTTAGAGGCGGCGAACGGTCATCGCATTATTGAAATTGGTTGTGTTGAGCTGAAAAACCGCCGACTCACAGGCCGTCACTTTCATGAGTACCTTAATCCGGGGCGTGCAATTGATGCAGGCGCCGAGGCGGTCCATGGCATCTCGCTCGAGTTTCTTGCCGATAAGCCTGATTTCGACGCAGTCAAGGCGTCATTCCTCGCATTTGTCGAGGGCGCCGAACTGATTATTCATAATGCTGATTTTGATATTGGATTCTTAGATCACGAGCTGAAGCGCGTGCGAGAGCCCCGTAAGATGCGACAGCGCTGCGGGGTGATCGATAGTCTGTCGCTTGCACGAATGCGGTATCCAGGCCAGAAAAACAGCTTGGACGCGCTGTGTAAACGGTTGGGTGTCGATAACTCGGGCAGAACATTGCATGGCGCTTTGCTGGATGCGCAGATCCTAGCAGAGGTCTACTTGGTCTTGACCGGCGGCCAAGGGAGTTTGTCCCTCGACGCTACGAGCGCCGATCAGGCGTCCGCTGACGTCAGAGCGACTGGCGGGTTCGAACGGCCCCAGAGCGGGTTACCATTAGTAACCTTAAGCGATTCGGAGCAGGTGGCCCACGAGAGCATGCTGGAGATGCTGCGATCGAGCTCGGAGGAGGGATGCCTGTGGGATGATCTCGCAGCGCCGGGTTCGCAGGACTAATCAATAACTTGTTGGGTTTGCAGCAAGGCAGGTTGCTGAAACACGTAAAGTAACAGCTGGCTGAGTATGATGTTGCCATCGGCTCGGTAAGTGCCCGCCATAAAAGCCGCCATGCCGTCCTCTTCGCCTGTTAATAATCGGAGCATTGTTGTCTGGTCGCGGACAAACAGTGTGAGGGTTGGCGTTGGGTGCGTGCCTGGGGCCAAAGCAAAGGTCTGCTGATTTGCGGTTAAGTACAGTGGTACGTTTGGCTGGTGTTCGAACTGAAATTGAAAAATAGTATCTTCGATCGGAAGAAAGCCGGACCTAAATCGGTCGTTGAGGGCCGTTTGCCAAGTAGTGACTATTAGATCGATATCCATTGTGGCTCCTAAAGCTGGACCGAGCCCGCTCTAGGGCAGAGGCTCGGTAACAGTGTGATACTATTTTAAGTCTAATCTTAGGTGGATCGGGTGCTATTTGGAATTTTTGATTGAATATGGGTTGTTCCTAGCGAAGGTTGTGACAATTGTTGTTGCCTTAGTAGTCTTGGTGACGCTACTGATCAGTGCAAGGCAACCAGGCCCTCAGGGTGAACCTGGTCGGTTGGAGGTCAAGCATCTCAATGACGCCTATGAACAGGTCACTAAATCGTTGAATCAAGCCATGATGAGTCCTGAGGGACAAAAGGCGGCACAAAAGGCCGCCAAAAAAACGGAAAAACAACGTCTTAAAGCTGAGAAAGCGGCGCTGAAGCGGTCAAGCAACGAAGCGGACCCAAAAGCGTTGCCCATATCTCGAGTTTTTGTGCTCAACTTCGACGGTGACATAGAGGCCTCTGCCGTCAGCAGTTTGAGGCAAGAGGTGACTGCCATTTTAGCCGTGGCGTCCGCTGAAGACGAAGTGCTGCTGCGCCTTGAAAGTGCTGGCGGTGTGGTGCACGGTTATGGCCTGGCTGCATCTCAGTTGCGCCGCATTACAAAGCAAGGTATCAAGTTGACTGTTTCTGTCGATAAGGTCGCAGCGAGTGGCGGCTATATGATGGCCTGCATCGCCGATAGAATCATTGCGGCACCCTTTGCCGTTCTGGGATCGATTGGCGTTGTTGCCCAGGTGCCAAACTTTAATCGTTTATTGAAATCGCAGAAGGTCGATGTTGAGTTGCATACCGCCGGCGCGCATAAGCGAACGCTCACAATGTTTGGCGAAAATACCGATGAAGGTCGCCAGAAATTTAGGGCTGAACTTGAAGAGGTTCACCAGCTGTTTAAGGTCTTTGTCAGGGATAATCGCCCCCAAGTTGATATTGAGGTTGTCGCCACCGGGGAAGCCTGGTACGGACAAAGAGCCCTTGAGCAGCAATTGATTGATGAGATTCAAACGAGCGATGAGTATTTGATTGAGAAAATGCCAACGGCTGCGGTCTATGAGATCGTGTATGAAATCCAGCAAAGCAAAGTCGAAAAATTGGTGAAGCGGTTTGCACAACTGACAACGCTGATACCGACGCAAAGCCGGGTGCTGGCCCGTCACAACTTAGAATAAAAGACAGGGTTTGGGATGGAAAAGCACCCATCTTGACTGGGATCCCCTTAGCCAAAAAAACTGCTTCAGATTAAAGATTAAAGGATAGGAAATTATGGCTTCATTCAATGCGTTTTGGGTTGAAAAAGATGAACAAGGTACCCGTCATCAGGTGATTACAAGGGAACTCGATGACTTGCCTGAAGGGGATGTATTGATCGAGGTTTTATATTCTTCTGTCAACTACAAAGATGCGATGAGTGCCTCCGGCGTGCCGGGCGTGACCAAGCAATATCCTCATACACCGGGCATTGATGCAGCAGGCATTGTGCGGGCATCAACGGACCCGACGTTATCGATTGGGAGTGAAGTGCTGGTGATCGGCTTTGATCTCGGTATGAATACACCCGGCGGATTCGGTCAATATATTCGCGTGCCGGCCGGTTGGGTGCTGCCCATGCCAGCCGGCCTCTCGCTGCGAGAAAGCATGATCCTGGGTACTGCTGGCCTGACCGCAGCACTCTGCTTGGAGAAGCTTTTTTGGATGAATGCGCAGCCTGAGCAAGGGCCAGTTTTGGTTACGGGGGCTACCGGCGGCGTGGGTTCCGTGGCGATTGCGCTATTGTCACACCTTGGATTTGAGGTGATTGCTGTTTCCGGCAAGCGGGATCAAGTTGATTATCTAAAAGCGCTGGGCGCTGAGACGGTGATGGGTCGGGACACCTTGTCGGAGCAATCGAGTCGACCAATGTTAAAACCGATGTATGCACACGCTGTTGATACGGTGGGTGGCGATATGCTGTCGAATGTCATCAAATCCTTAAACCCTCAGGGCAGTGTGGCGGTCTGTGGTTTGGTGGCATCGCCCAAGATGGACGTTACGGTTTTGCCTTTCATCCTGCGAGGGGTCAACGTTTTGGGCGTCGACTCGGTTGAACTGCCCTTAGAAGATAAAGCTAGAAATTGGACTCGGCTGGCGGAGGAATGGCGATTACCGAACCTTGCGCAGATGGCAACAGAAGTCGGCCTTGATGGTATTTCTCAAACGGTTGATGCGCTGTTAGCCGGCGGTGTCGTTGGGCGGACTTTGGTGCGTATGTCTTAAAGCGTAATACGGTCTGCTCGGCAGGCCCAGCTGCTGCTGTCATGGGTTGTGTTGCTGCGCGTTTAAAACGAGCGCAGCGGCAAAAAGCCGCGTCATGCACGCCGTATAGAACGGGCAAGTCAGCATGGGTGTAACTTAAGCGGAAATATTCGGCTGATACCATTTTGAAAAATAACCAATCTGGCCCAGCGCAGACGCGGCATCTTGGTCCTCTTTCAATACAAAGCTATTGATACCACATCGGTGCAAGTGATCAAGTTGCGCCGCACGAACATCACCATAAACGCGAATCTCACCCTCATAGCGATAGTGCTGCCGGAGCATAGCAGCCAGGGAATAGGGGCGCCCGTCGGTAAAGGCAGGCAAATGCAATAAGATCAGGCGAGCAGTGATCAAATGGTGCTGGAAGGCGTCGGGCAACGCATCCGGTTCAATTTGCAGACTGCTCACAGCACTAGACCGCTGTTCTGCATCATCGAGGCGGTGCGGCTCATCATATCCTGACCAAATTAAATCGATCTCTTGCTGCTCAGGATAGCCATTAACAGTCGTGATTAATTTCATGATGCTAACCCTTCATAGGCGGCAGACTTGAAGACTTCGATTCCCACTCGATCCAAAGTTTGATTAAAGGCCTCTTCGGTCAGTCGGTGCTGCTGGTAGCACTGAGTCAGCCGTTGCACGACCCAATGTATTTCGGCGCGGGCAACCGATGGACCGAGGATACGTCCAATTCTTGCGTCCTCGCCCGGCTCTCCGCCGATCGAGAGTTGGTAGAATTCTTCGCCTTTTTTGTCAACGCCCAGAATGCCAATGTTGCCTACGTGGTGATGACCGCAGGCGTTCATGCAGCCTGATATATTGATGCTGAGTGCGCCCAGATGGTGCTCTGCTTCGGCATCTTGAAACGTTTCTTCAATAGCGGCAGCCACTGGAATGGACTTGGCATTGGCGAGGGAACAGTAATCACCACCCGGGCAGCAAATCATATCGGTTGCAAGACCACGATTGGCGCGATCGAGATTGTGTTTGCCCAAAGCCTTGTAGAGCTCTGGCAGTTTGGTTTGCTCGACATCAGCCAAAACAAGGTTTTGCTCATGGGTTACACGGGCTTCACCAAAGCTATAGCGGTCTGCGAGATCGGCAAGGGCTTCGAGGTCGCGATCGGATACGTCCCCTGGCGCGATGCCCGTCCGCTTCAATGAAATGTGTACGGCGGCATAGCCCGGCTGCTGATGCGCGAGAACGTTTTGTGCACACCAGCGATCAAAGGGTTGATCGGTTGTGATAACGCTTCTTGAAGGCGCTTGATCGGTGAGCGCAAGGTAATTCGGGCGTGAGAAGTGCGCAGCAAACCGTGCAATCGAATCCTCGTTAATCGTCTCTGGGCCATCTTTTAGAGCTTGCCAGGCGTTATTAACAGCGGTTTGAAAATCGAGTTTGCCCATGGCTTTGACCAAGATTTTGATACGGGCTTTGTATTTATTGTCCCGTCGACCGAGCTGATTATAGACGCGTAAAATTGCTGTTAAGTAGGTGATAAGGTGCTTGGGTTCCAGCCGAGTGTTGATGCAGACCCCGATAAGTGGGGTTCTACCGAGACCACCGCCGACCCAGACCTCGAAATACAGGCCTGCGTCATCTGACTGTAAGCGCAAACCGATGTCGTGCACTGCTATAGCGGCGCGATCCGATATGGCCCCGGTAACGGCAATCTTAAATTTTCTAGGCAACCAGTTGAATTCCGGATGCAGGGTCGACCATTGCCTTAAGAGCTCCGCCCAAGGTCTGGGGTCGGCGATTTCGTCTGTCGCAACGCCGGCAAATTGATCAGACGTAATGTTACGAATACAACTTCCGCTGGTTTGAATTGCGTGCATGTTAACTTCGGCAAGACGACCGAGGAGGTCCGGCATTGCTTCTATTTTTGGCCAATTCAATTGGATATTTTGTCGCGTTGTAAAGTGCGCATAACCTTTGTCAAAGTCTCTAGTAATTGCAGCGAGCGCGCGAAGTTGCTTTGCCGAGACCTCGCCATAAGGAATTGCGATGCGAAGCATGGGGGCCAAACGCTGAATGTACAGCCCATTTCGTAGACGTAGTTGTTGGAATTCTTCGGCCGTTAAATCGCCGGCGAGGAATTGCCTCGTTTGCTCCCGGAATTGATCACAGCGTTGCTGCAAGAACTGTTGATCGTCGTCGTTGTACTGATACATGTCACACCCCAACTCTTTATGGCAGGGACGTTATCAGCTCTCACTAGTTTGATGAATAATTTTGTTCTTCTAAGGATATGCCTTTCTGAATCAGGGTATAATTTTTTGTTTTAAGGAGCGCGGAATGAGTCAAGAGAAAAATCACGACCAAGGTGATAGTGTGGTTGATGCATTAGCCGTTGTGGCGATGGTATTGCTGCCAGTTGTGGCCGTTGTCTTCTACCTATCGGGCTTACCGTCTTAATCAAGTACTGAGAGACGTAACGGCATCGTAAGTACTAGATCACCAGATAAACCACGGTGAGGAGCGTGCCGATAAAAACAAAGGTAACAATCAGTCCGGCGAGAATAAAAGGCAAGGGTGAGTCTGATTGGAAGTCCCGGTCTCGGACATCAGATCGTTGTACGCCGATGGCGGCGCCGACGGCGCTAACCAGAGTTTGAAAGAATGTCGGTTTTGAGGGGGCTTCATTGGTGATCTTTGGATCGTCTAACATGGCGTCCTCGAGTGTTGGTTGTGGCAGGATTAAAAAAATCCACGCCGCTTAGATGGTTAAGACCGCTACAATTTAGGGCCAATGCCAGGATAGCCGAGTTTCAATGCTTGTCCAATAAGGTTTGCCGAATGAGGTCCGCCTAACAGAGGTTGTCCAATAAAGCTTGGCTGAACAGCGCTTGTGCCAACACGGGGACTGGAGATAAATTAAGCTAGAGCCTCCGAATGACAACCGGACTTAACTCACAAGATTTGGTCTCAGCCACCGCTCGGCTACGTCAATAGTCCATTGTTTGCGCGCGGCATAGTGCGTGACTTGATCGGATCCAATTTTCCCAAGACCAAAATAACTGGCCTGGGGGTGGGAAAAATAAAAACCGCTTACGGAGGCTGCTGGCGTCATCGCAAAGTTCTCGGTTAAGTGAACCCCGATGGCACGCTCGGCCTCGAGCAAGTCAAACAACGTTCTTTTTTCAGTATGATCCGGACACGCTGGGTAGCCTGGTGCCGGTCTGATACCTTGGTAGCGCTCCTTGATGAGCTCGGTTTGATCTAAAGCCTCATCCGGGGCATAACCCCAATGCACTCGGCGAACTTGTTCGTGTAGATACTCCGCTGCAGCCTCTGCCAATCGATCTGCCAAGGCTTTCGCTAAGATGGCGTTGTAATCATCATTCGCGCCTTCGAATTCGGCCACCAAGGTATCCAGCCCCAGCCCCGCGGTGACAACGAATCCACCAATGTAATCTGCGGCGGCATCGGTTGGAGCGACGAAATCGCTGAGGCAGAGGTTGGGCTTGCCATTGGGTTTGTCGGTTTGCTGTCGTAAATGATGCAACCGCGTTCGCTCGGTTTGCCGGGTTTCATCTTCAAAGACAATGACGTCGTCGCCATCTGATTGTGCGGGCCAGAAGCCAAAGACCGCTGAGGCCTTTACTTGTTGACTGCTGAGCCATTGATCGAGCATGGCTTTAGCGTCCTTGAACAGCTCTCGCGCCGACTCGCCGACCACATCATCCTCAAGAATTTTTGGAAATTTTCCAGCGAGTTCCCAAGTTATAAAAAAAGGCGTCCAGTCGATGTAATCAATCAGGGTTGCCAAGGGTAAATCAACAACCGTATTGGTGTTGATGTGTTCTGGCCGAGGTGGGATGTAGTCGGTCCAAGCAAGACTCGAATGATTGGCTTGCGCGCGCTCAAAGCTTAAGAGCTTCGATTTCGCACTTCGGTGTTTGTTGCGCTCTCGAATCATGTCGTATTCAGTACGAAGCTCAGCTTTGAGATTGGGTTTGTCGTTATCCGATAACAGGCGGCTTGCGATGCCAACCGCTCTTGATGCATCAGTCACATAAACCGTGATGTCGTTTTGGTAGCCCGGTTCAATCTTCACCGACGTATGCGCTTTGGAGGTGGTCGCGCCCCCAATCATCAACGGAACTTGGAAATCTTGTCGTTGCATTTCGCTGGCAACATTCACCATTTCGTCAAGCGATGGCGTGATGAGCCCGGATAAGCCGATGATATCGACTTGGTGTGCTCGAGCCTCGGCTAAGATTTTATCCGCGGGGACCATGACCCCAAGATCGATCACTTCGTAGTTATTGCATTGCAGTACAACGCCAACGATATTTTTGCCGATATCGTGTACGTCGCCCTTAACGGTCGCCATAAGAATACGTCCTTTGGCTTTTGATTTTGCCGTTTTCTCAGCTTCTATAAACGGAATGAGGTGGGCAACAGCCTGCTTCATGACCCGCGCACTTTTGACGACCTGAGGCAGAAACATCTTTCCTGCCCCAAACAAATCGCCAACCCGGTTCATACCCGCCATGAGGGCGCCCTCGATGACGTCGATGGGGCGTTTGGCAAGTAATCGCGCGGCTTCGGTGTCCTCGAGGATATATTGGTTAATGCCTTTCACGAGGGAGTAGGCGAGCCGCTCGTTAACGTTGTTTTCCCGCCATGAAAGGTCTTCGGCTTGGGCTTTACTGCTGCCACCGGAAAACCGATTCGCAACCTCAATGAGACGGTCGGTCGAGTCATCACGCCGATTAAACAACACATCTTCAATTGCATCCCGCAAATCTTTTGGGACTTCTTCGAAAATCGCAAGTTGTCCTGCATTCACGATGCCCATTGTGAGGCCGGCCTGAATGGCGTGATACAAAAAGACCGCGTGAATCGCTTCTCGAACTTGATTGTTTCCCCGAAACGAGAATGAAACGTTGCTGATGCCGCCTGAAATTCGAGCGTGAGGCAAATGCGCTTTGATATAGGCGCAAGCGTCGATGAAATCACGGCCGTAAAGGGCATGTTCTTCAATTCCGGTTGCAACGGCAAAGACATTTGGATCAAAGATAATGTCCGCCGGCGGAAAATTCAGTCGTCCAACCAGCAGATCATAGCTTCGCTTGCAAATGGCTTGTTTGCGTTCAAGGTTATCAGCCTGGCCGGTTTCGTCGAAGGCCATCACGACAACGGCCGCCCCATATTTCAAACACAGGCTTGCCTGCATCAGAAATTCTTCTTCACCGGCTTTTAAACTGATGGAGTTAACGATGCTTTTGCCCTGAATGCATTGTAATCCCGCTTCGATGATGTCCCACTTTGAAGAGTCGACCATGATCGGAACCCGTGAAATGTCGGGCTCAGAGGCAATGAGATGGAGGAACCGAACCATAGCGGCCTTGGAATCCAGCATGCCCTCATCCATGTTGATATCAATAATTTGCGCGCCATTGTTGACCTGATCTTGCGCGACCTGGAGTGCGGCCTCATAGTCCTCCTCTCTGATGAGGCGGGCAAATTTTGCAGAGCCGGTCACGTTGGTGCGCTCGCCAACATTGACAAAGAGTGACTCATCGTTGATTTTAAAGGGCTCTAAGCCGGACAATAGCGTTTGGCCTGACGGTTGTTTTTCTTGTCTTGGCGCGTAGCCTTTGACCAGGTCAGAAAAAGCTCGGATATGTTCAGGCGTTGTGCCGCAGCAGCCACCAATGATGTTGATGAGCCCATCGTCTAAGTAGCCTCTGATGGCCGTGACCATGGCGTCAATGGTTTCGTCATATTCGCCAAACTCGTTCGGAAGGCCCCGATTGGGGTAAGCGCTAATGAAGCAATCTGCGTACTGACCAATATCTTTAATGTGGGTTCGAAGTTCATCGGCGCCGAGCGCACAATTGAATCCAACGCTTAAGGGTTTGGCGTGCTGGATCGACGCCCAAAAGGCCTCTGGCGTTTGGCCTGAAAGCAAGCGACCGCTGGCATCGGTAATCGTGCCGGAAATCATAATCGGCAGGGTGCGTCCGGTGTTTTCAAAATGGCTTAACGCCGCAAAAATAGCAGCTTTTGCATTGAGGACATCAAAAATGGTTTCGATAAGCAAAATGTCGGCGCCGGCATCATCCAGAGCTTGAATCGCAAGGCCATAATCGGCGACCAAGCTTTTGAAATCAATATTACGAAACCCAGGATCGTTCACATCAGGCGAAAGGCTCGCGGAGCGCGTTGTTGGGCCAATCGCGCCGGCAACGAAGCAGATCCGATCGGGTTGATCGACCTGCAACTCGGCAATGGCCGCTTGGGCCAGCTTGACCGATGCGTAGTTGAGTTCATACACAAGGTCCTCCGTGCCGAAGTCGGCCTGGGACACCGTGTTGGCCGTAAACGTGTTGGTTTCCAGGATATCCGCGCCAGCGAGCAGATAATCCAAATGAATTTTTTGAATGACCTCAGGTCGAGTGAGGGTCAGCAGTTCATTGTTGCCTTTTAAATCGCTGGTCGCGTCTTTAAATCGCTCGCCTCGGAAGTCGGATTCGTCAAGCCTCAATTCTTGAATCGCGGTTCCCATGGCGCCATCCATAACGAGGATGCGCTCTTTAAGGATTGCGGCAATTGACGGCGCGGCGGGGGAGGTCGTCATAAATCTTCCTAGGTGGGCGAAGCGGGCAGTTTACCAAAACGACCCGATCAGCCTTCTGAAGAATTGTCGCCTATGACATGAGGAAAATTCATGTGTTTGAAGGCTTAGGGCTTAGAACGCACTGCTTTGGGCTTGGGTTCAAGGACGGGATCAGCGGATTTTAGAGACTGCAAGCCGATTGCATCGCTAGCGAATCTAAGGGCGCTGACGTATGATACGATCGGCGGGCGCGGCGGTGCGAAACAGGCCGCGGTCAGTTCATGAACCCAAGGGTGATGAAAAATCATGGTTACAATTACAGAGTCAGCTCAAACCTACTTAGCCGGTCTTTTGGCCAAGCAAGAAGCCAAGGATATAGGGGTAAGGGTTTTTATTACCGAGCCAGGCACGCCCATGGCCGAAACGTGTATTGCCTATTGTCGTCCGGAAGAAGCTCAAGAGGATGATATTAAAGTGGCTTACGAGCAGTTCGATGGCTACATCGATGCGAGAAGTGAGCCGTTCTTGGAAGAGGCACTCGTCGACTATGCAGAAGATCGAATGGGCGGCCAGCTCACCATCAAGGCGCCGAATGCAAAAGTGCCGAAGGTGTCGGATGACAGTCCTTTGGAAGATCAGATTAATTACGTGCTACATAGCCAGATCAATCCTAGCCTAGCTAGCCATGGCGGTATGGTCAGTCTCATCGAGATCGTTGAAGACAATGTCGCGGTGTTGCAGTTCGGTGGCGGGTGTCAAGGTTGCGGTATGGTTGATGTGACCTTGAAAGATGGTGTTGAGAAGACCCTGCTCGAGACCCTGCCGCAGTTAACAGCGGTTCGTGATGTCACGGATCACTCCGTTACAGAAAATGCCTATTTTTAAACGTCTCAAAGACGGTTGGCAGATTTTTTCTGCAATGGCTTAAGCTGGGCAAGGTTCTGGGAGAAGCGTTATCCTCGGAAATCGGCCGGTGCGTAGCACATTTTTACGGGCTTGCCCGCGAAACGCAGCCGCGTGTCATGGGTGATGGTTGCTCTAGAGGGAAAGGCACCTGTTTGCGATTGTGATAATCTTTTTCATCAATCGGGATCTGAGCCGTCCGGCTCGTCCAGCCACTCGCAATCCAGGTCAAGCGGGTAGGAGGGCCTGGGTAGGCGTTGCCATTGATGGCGCGTTAGCACGGGTGAGGTCCTGCCAGGCGTATCCACTTCTACCATTTGATCGGCGGTGAAATATTGGTCGAAGACCGCTCGATAGTTCGACCGGCATTTTAAAACCAAGGTCCGAATCAAACGAACATCAACACCTAGCGCCGACAATAGCGTTGGATCTGGCCAGACGATCGGGCGGCGACTGGTGACTAAAACCTTCAGGCCGTCCAGGTCCAGGAGGCAGATAGGGCCGGCATTGACTCGCATACCAGACAGTGGGCCCGTGGAAATATAAAATATTCCAGGATGCGTTGCCTGCACTAGAGCCGCCTCAACAGAGTAAACCGGCGCGGCACCGTCCCAATTGTCTCCGTGAAAGCGGGCATCGATTCTTGATCCGGCGCCGGCATCTACCGCCATCGCCGCCAAAGTAGGGTCAAAAAAGCTACCGATTACCACGCCTTCGGTTTTGGCTTTATGCAGCGCCTCAAGCAACCAGAGCGTGTTCCCGGGCCCGCCGGCGCCGACATTGTCGCCAAGATCAGCTAGTAACAGTGCCGGTAAATTAGGCTGCGTGCCCGTTCGCTGGGCTCGACTCACGGCTTCAGCGATTGGCACTAGATTCCACATAAAACGTGCTCGCATGGACCATGCCATCCGTGCGATTTGATGACACAATTGTTCGGCTCGAAGCCGGGTTTGTCTTGCTGTCACGATAATGTGCAAACCATTTTCTGAGGTGTCGCTGAACGCAAAACCCGCAACGATTGAGATGTTTAGGATGTCCGTGTCCAGCTGGCTTTGCCCGAAATTGATGAGGTCAGCGTAGGGCCCATCCGCCGTCAATAGACTCACGTTGGGAGGCACCAGAGGTAGGCGCAGGTTGCTGACGACGGGTCGCATACCGGTCCAGATCTCGCTCATAATGTTCGCAGCTTCCCGACCACGATCAAATTGGTCAACATGCGGGTCCGTTCGATAGGCTACGATGACATCTGCATGATCCACCATGCGCTGTGAAATATTGGCATGTAAATCGACGGTTGCGACCACTGGTACATCAGGGCCTACTGCGCGACGAATGGCCCGGTACAAAAGGCCGTCTGGATCTTCTTCATCGGTTGTTGTCATAGCGCCATGATTGAGGATGTAGACGCCATCAAGCGAGGACTCCGCGCTGAGCTCACGCTCAATGTTTAAAATTTCATTAATAATAAAGGAATGCTCAGCTGGGCCACCCGCGCCACCGAGCACCATGCTGATCGGGACCGGGCGCCACGGGCCGTTTGAGTCCATTTGTTCGAAAAAGCCCTGCCCTTCTTTTAATAAGATTGGTGATGCTGATCGTGCATCATCCGTAACCTGTTCTCGCCGCATCACTTTAAACTGTTGCGCAGCAACAACATCGGCATAACGATTGCTTTCTAGGAATAGGCCAACTAAGGCCACTTTTTTAGTCATTCAGTCTAGGCTCAGAAATTACGACGACCCACTCTAAGGCACGGACGGTAATGAGCGCCTTGAGCAGCGCCTCATCGTTATGCATGATTTAAAAGGATACGGTTCCGCTTGTCATTGCCTATGAGTGAAGCCAACGTGGCTGGTTTGGATTGTTCGATTTTGGCGGCGTTGAATAATTTTGAGTGCCGCCTACGCCCACTCTTCGTCATTAAAAATGGCGCTTGAGTGCTCAAGGATAGGTTTTTTGAGGACGTCTTGCTTGCAATATAGTGCTAAACGCATATCTTTGGCAGCTAAAAAAACATTAAATTACGCCGTTAAGGCGGTTTGAAAAGTTTGATTTTCGTGAAAGGAATGAGACGTGATTCAGAAATGCATGATGGGGATACTGGGTTTTTGTTGGGGCGCAAGCTTTGATCTGTTAGCTGGCCAAGAGACGACCTGGCAGGTGACCCCAAAATTTAAAATCAATTACCCAGCCCTGCAGGAGGTGAGCGGAATTTCTCGCAGTCAACGCTTTGAGGGGGTGTTTTGGGTGCACAACGATAGTGGTGATGAGGCCCGGGTTTTTGCCATCGACCGTCAAGGCGACGTGATCTACCCTGAATTTTTACCCTTCCACGGCCAACAGTCACGGCCAGGGCGCCGGCCTTGGCCGGGGCATGCCATCGAGCTGGCAGCGCATTATGACTGGGAGGATATTGCCTCGGATGCGGATTGGCTTTACATCGCCGATACAGGTAACAACGGTAATGCTCGACGCGATCTTGGCGTTTACAAGGTCCCGCAATTTAATCCAAGGGTGATCGAGAAAACGCGGGCAATGCGTTATATCCCGGTTGCGTATCCGGATCAGCAATTATTTCCTGCTGAAAACTGGCATTACGATAGTGAAGCCCTCTTCGTTGATGCGGGGCAGTTGTATCTGATTACGAAACACCGGGTTGCTGGCCGCATCGGGACCTTTGAACCTGGGGGTGATTTGTATCGATTAACCGATGCTGAGTCTGACCGGCCCAATGAACTGAAACAGGTGGATAGTCTATCAACGTTATTTATGGTGACCGGCGCGGCGCTGTCGCCCAACGGCGAGCGTCTTGCGGTTCTTGGTTCCCGCGATCTGTGGCTCTTTCCAAGGCCAAGCAGTGGTGATGCCTGGTTGTCAGAGTCTCATCAAACCCTCGATTTAACACCCTATCTCATGGGGCAGGTCGAGGCCATCACTTGGCTAGACGACCAAAGACTGTGGGTTGTGAATGAAGCTGGGGCGGTCTTTGAAGTGTCTCTGGATGCGGCGGTTGGGCAAAAAGAGGCTTCATTGCCGTGACCACGATAGAGATTGTGCTCCTGTTGACGGTTGGGACGCTCAGCGGCTTCATCAACACGATGGCGGGCGGCGGTTCAATGTTGACGTTGCCAGCGCTGATGATGATGGGGATTCCGGCTGATATAGCCAATGGCACTAATCGGGTCGCAGTATTGGCGCAATCCATCACTGGTGCGAAAGGGTTTGACCAAGCCGGTCAGCTAGATCGATCTGGGCTTGCAGGGGTCTTGCTCCCAACGATCCTGGGCGCCGCAGTGGGCGCGCTCTGCGCCTCGTTCTTACCGAATGTTTGGTTGAAGCCGATCTTGCTGTTCGTGATGGTGATGGTTGCAATCTCGCTGCTGCTGCCCAAAACAATCGCAACGAAGGCGATCGTGACAAGCTCGGCTGATCAAAGATTGGGTCTCGCCGGATGGCTCAGTCTGTTTGGCGCGGGTCTTTATGGCGGTTTTATTCAAGCCGGGGTGGGGTTCATTTTGGTTGCTGTCCTTTCGGGTGTGTTGCAATACGATCTAGTGCGATCAAATGCTTTAAAGTTGGTTTGTACAGGCGTCTTCAGCGGGGTTGCGCTGTTGATTTTTGCGGCGCAAGGTCAAGTTCTTTGGGTAACTGGCGGGATCCTTGCTCTGGGTTCAATGCTGGGTGCTTGGGCGAGTGTTCGGGTCACGATTAGGTTAAGCGAGACTGTGTTGCGCCGAATTCTGGTTATAATGGTTGCGACAAGCTGCTTGGCAGCGCTGCTGGTTTAGGGGAACTATGTTAAATGATTCTGAGCGGTATCCCGCGAATTTTATCTCGACCATTATTGCAGGCGATCAAGCCAGCGGAAAGCATGGTGGGCGGGTCAAGACGCGTTTCCCACCAGAGCCCAACGGCTTTCTGCATATTGGACACGCTAAAGCTATTTGCCTCAATTTTGGTTTGGCGAAGGATTTTTTGGGTACAACAAACCTTCGGTTTGATGACACCAATCCGATCAAAGAGGATGTCGCGTTTACCCACGCGATGCGAGAGGACATCACTTGGCTGGGATTTACCTGGGCAGAACAAAAAAATGCCTCGGATTATTTTGGCGTCTTGTACGAATATGCCGTGCAATTGATTCAGGCTGAGAAGGCCTATGTCGACTCCCTCGATGCTGACAGCATCCGTTCGTATCGCGGCACGCTCACAGAACCGGGTCGTAACAGCCCCTACCGGGATCGGTCTGTTGCTGAGAATCTAGATCTCTTTGCCAGGATGCGCGCCGGTGAATTTCCAGATGGCGCGCATGTCCTGCGGCTAAAAATTGATATGGCGTCTGGCAATATGAACCTGCGAGACCCCAGCATTTATCGGATCCGCCACGTCACGCATCATGAAACTGGGGATCAGTGGTGCATTTACCCATTGTACGATTACACTCACTGTATCTCGGATGCCATCGAGGAGATCACGCATTCCTTGTGCGATACTGGGTTCGAAGATCATCGCCCGCTCTATGACTGGGTTTTAGCGCAGTTGGAGGTGCCAGGTCGGCCGCAGCAGATCGAGTTTTCTCGATTGAATTTACAATATACGGTCACCAGTAAACGCAAACTAAAACAACTGGTTGATGAAAGTCTGGTTGAAGGTTGGAATGATCCGAGGATGCCAACAATTGCCGGCATGCGTCGTCGAGGCTATCCGCCGCAAGCGATTCGAGATTTTTGTCGACGGATCGGCATTACCAAAAGCGATAACAATGTTGAGTTGGCACTCTTAGAAAGCTGTGTTCGAGAAGCACTCGAGCCCACCGCGCCCAGAGCCATGGCGGTGCTTGATCCCATAAAAGTTGTCATTACCAACTTGCCTGAATCAGAAACTATTTGGTTGACCGTTCAGAATCATCCTAAAGACCCTGACATGGGTCAGCGATCGGTCCCGTTTACGCGAGAAATTTTTATTGACCGAGCCGACTTCCAGATGGAGGCCAATCGAAAATATAAGCGGTTGGTGTTACAGGGCGAGGTGCGATTGCGCGGCGGCTACGTCATCAAAGCCGAATCAGTGGTGATGGGAGATCATGACGACATCCTTGAAATTCATGGGGTTTATGATCCCGAGACCCTGGGCGTTAATCCGCCCGATCGAAAAATTCGGGGTGTAATCCACTGGGTTTCAGCCTCGGAGAATATGCCCGCTGTTTTTCATCGTTTTGAACCCTTGTTCTCGGTACCGTTTCCAGATGCGGTTGACGAGGACTATCGTGATTTGATTAATCCCAATTCTCGCAGCGTCTTCCAAGGGTTTGCGGAAGTCAGTCTGAAAAATCAGCCTCAAGACACGCGATTTCAGTTTGAGCGAGAGGGTTATTTTATTTTGGATGAAGCAGCCGAAGACGAAGGCTCGGTCTGTTACAACGAAATTGTAGGGCTTCGGGATAGCTGGTCTAAAGGGGGCTAGCGCTAATTTTTTTTTAAAGGCGCTGGTCTTTGAGGCACCAAGGTCAACGCGGAGCTTGATCCGGTGAAAAAGGATAGATGTGGGTCTGAGGGAATCATGCCGCAATTAGATGAATCTGATGTTCAGGCTGCTTATTCTAGGATCAAGGCCTTCGTGTTTGAGACGCCTGTGTTTAGCAGTCAAGCGCTGAATCAATTGTTAGGCTGTGAAGTGATCTTCAAGGGTGAGCATTTGCAGCGTGGGGGCGCCTTTAAGGCGCGTGGGGCAATCAACATGGTTTATGCCCAACCGCTATCTGAACTCGCGAGTGGCGTGTGTACACATTCATCCGGCAATCATGGCGCGGCGCTTGCGCGGGCCGCGCGGGCACGCGGCATTGCTGCGCACATCGTCATGCCCAAGAATGCGAGTCCTGTTAAACGCCGCCTCGTCGGCCATTTTGGCGGTCATTTAATTGAGTGTGATAACAGTCTTGAGGCCAGAGAAAAGGCTCTAAGGGCCCTTGCAGCCAGGACGGGTGCCTTGTACGTGCCGCCCTTTGATGCGCCGTTGATCATTGCGGGCCAAGGCACCGCGCTGCTCGAGTTTAAACGTCAGACGCCAGACCTTGATGCGGTGGTGGTTCCCGTCGGGGGCGGCGGCTTATTGGCTGGCAGTTGTTTGGTGCGAGATCGCGTGTTGGTTTATGGCGCCGAACCCGAAGGCGCAAGTGACGCGGCAAGATCCTTTGCAACCGGCGAACGTGTTTTAGCACACACCCCTGACACGATCTGCGATGGCTTACAGACGACTTTGGGCGTCTTAAATTTCGAAATCATTAAACGAAGGACGACGGATATCTTAACGGCGTCCGATGCCGACACGATCTTCGCGATGCAATTGATCTGGCAGTTTACCAAACAGTGGGTTGAGCCGAGTAGTGCGGTTGCTTTGGCTGTCGTGATGCGGAATCGATCGGTATTTTTAGGGCAGAAAGTAGGTATTATCCTCACAGGGGGTAATGTGGATCTAGATCGTTTGCGACCGCTATTGCTCGCCAGTCAGCAGATTGAACACGAGATTGCCTTGCTCGTAGATTATGAATCAGGTTGATCTATCGGAAACTAAGAGACGTTATGCAACTTACACCCCATAAGCTCAGTTGTCCTTATTGCGGCGCTCGGATTCGATTATTGATCGATGAAACGGCGGGCTATCAACAATACGTTGAGGATTGCGAGGTGTGCTGTCAGCCGATGGTAGTCTGCGTTGAATCGGGTTTTGGAGATGGCTGCCAGGTTTCTTTAACCGATGAGAATGAAGCGCTTTGGACGGATTATTGAGTTTTTTGGGCTGAGTGCATTCGATCAATCTCATGCAGCAAATCATCCCTTGGCATTTCTAGTGTTTGCAGGCGTGCGGCTACGGCTTCAACGTCCGTCATCACCCGCAATAGATTTTCGCCTGCAATTTTTGCAATATCTTGGTCGCTATAACCCCTGATCAAGAGCTCTTTGAGCAAGGCGGGGTAGGTGGAGACGTCCTCAAGGCCGACTGGCCCAGGGGGCATGCCATCAAAGTCTGCGCCCAAGCCGATGGCCTCGATCCCCGCGACCGCTTTGATGTGATCGATGTGATCGGCGACATCAAACAAGGTGACCTCAGGTGCTGGATG
>Ga0233432_10002161_pt1 | contig 18428 bp, 16 predicted proteins | sample SI_122_August201_6_FD_179870 | JGI IMG/M metagenome (GOLD analysis project Ga0233432, IMG submission 179870) | Seawater microbial communities from Saanich Inlet, British Columbia, Canada - SI_122_August2016_10_MG | ecosystem: Environmental > Aquatic > Marine > Inlet | place: Canada: British... | reverse complement strand
CTACGGGGTCCTGGCGGATATTACGCCACCTGTCGCATTGGCAGCATATGCGGCTGCTGGAATTGCTGGTTCAAACCCGTTCAAAACAGGTAACACCGCATTCAGGCTAGGCATTGCCAAAGCATTGGTGCCCTTTGTATTCGTGTATTCTCCCGCTCTTTTACTGGTTGCAGATGGGTTCACTTGGTGGCTGTTTACGATCACACTTATTGGCGCAATGTTAGGAATCGCGTCCCTAGGTGTCGCATTTTCTGGCTTCCTGATTGTGCCTCTTAAAAAATGGGAACGCTGGTGGGTGTCAGTGGTATCATTCCTCTTTATTGCGCCTGGACTGATAACAATGACACTAGGGATGATACTTATAATCCCAATCATTGGGCTTCAAATGAAACGCAAGAAACTTTTGCAAAGGGAAGGTATTTCACAAGCAGGTTTCGGACATTCCGCTGATTGACACCGCTTGGGAAGACGTGGCAGCAGCCTGCGCTGAACTGGAAGAAACCGCATAACCGACATAAAGTCCCGCTGTAGCAAAGCTCTGCTTCGTCTAACCTACATCATTGGGTCTCACTAGGCTCCTGATATTCTTCTCGACTAAGCTCATAGCGTTTGCCTGTGAGCATTTCTTGCACAGGCGCGGTATAGAATGGCTGTAGCGCCGCTCAATCATAGCGATACTGATGCCCATGAGGCTGAGGCCGCGCGTTATTGTCAAATCTGGTGTTTGAAATCTATCGATCATGCGGCGATCTGGTCCGGTTTGGTGCGTTCAATTCCGCCTTTGAGCTCATCGGTGGAATCACATCCGCGATGAAACTAAAAATGGCCACGTAATTCTGCAAGCGGACCCCATTAAAATGGGGGCAGTACCGGATCACCGAATGAGGCATTCCAAGTCCAAATGGGGAGATTACCTTGGGTTATCTACATTGCGAGAATTTATGCGTACAGGACTATGTGGCCAATGACTTTGAATTGGTACACTTGAATTTTTTCAACGTCGCTTAATTTGCACCAACCCTGATTTTCCTCACAAAGTGATTTTTTCACTGTCAGCGCGACGTTTGCAAAAAAGGTTTTACCCGTAGGCTATGGTTGGCAACCAAGTTGCGATCATTGGAAATGTAAATACCAGAGCAACGCCAATCAACTGGATTATCATGAACGGGACAATACCTTTGTAAATAGTCACCGTTTCAATGCCTTTAGGCGCAACCCCTTTCATGTAGAAAAGTGCGAACCCAACTGGTGGCGTGATGAAGGATGTTTGAAGACATACCGCAAACAAGACAGCGAACCAAACAAGATTAACGTCTAAATCAATTAAAACTGGTGCTAACAGTGGAAGAACAATCAAAGTAATTTCTATCCAATCTAGGACAAAGCCCAAGAGGAAGGTGATCAGAAGCACCACGATTACGACGCCATTAGGGCCAAATGGCAGCGCCATCAAACTGTCCTCTATCAATGCATCTCCGCCAAAGCCCCTCAAGACAAGTGAAAAGGCTGTGGCGCCGACGAAAAGCGCAAAGATATACGAGGTTGTTTTCATCGTATTTCTAATCACATCGCGGAGGCCTTCTAGAGATAGGCGACCACGTCCAATTGCAAGTAGTGTTGCACCTAATGCCCCAACGCCCGATGCCTCTGTGGGCGTAGCGATACCCATAAAAATGCTGCCCAAAACCGCAATGATTAAGCCGGCGGGCGGCAGGGTTGACTGCAAAACGCGGAAAACAAGTCTTGGTGTCACCGTCTCAACATCTTTAGGCGCCGGAGCTGATGATGGTCGCAGCCAAGCATAAACAAGAATGTATGTGCCATAAAGTAGACCCAGCATAAGCCCTGGTAACATTGCCCCCATAAAGAGATCACCAACCGATACGCGGATCTGATCGGCCATCAGCACCAGCATTATTGAAGGCGGAATAAGAATGCCCAATGTACCAGTCGCGCAAACCACGCCGCAGGCCAGAGATTCATCATACCGATGCTTGAGCATTAAAGGCACCCCAAGTATCGCTAAAAGCACCACAGACGCCCCGATAATACCGGTAGATGCCGCCAATAAAACGCCAATGATCACAATCGTGATTGCGAGACCGCCACGGACCCTGCCAAACAATTTAGTCAGGTCAGTCATAAGATCTTCTGCAATGCCCGATTTGTCCATCATAACACCCATGAATACAAACATAGGCAAGGCAACGAGGACCCAGTTGTTCATGACGGCGTAAATACGGGTCACAACAATCGAACTATAGCCCCAATCAACCCCAAAAAACGTATCCAGATATGTATCCGACATGACCGAAATGGCAGTAAAGGCAACCGCTAAACCGCCCATTAACCAAGCCACCGGATAGCCTGTGAAAATCAATAGAATAAAAGAGAAAAATAGCGCAATCGCCATGTATTGTGCGGGGTCAGTGATCATTTTCGAGCCCCCCTCTTTGATCGGCTGGCCCATTTTTTAAGGTTAGTATCACCCGCAAGCAGCGGGACGTACCAACAAGAAACAGCAACAAAAAGCTGAACGTTAGACAACCTTTTACCAGCCACCTTGCGCCCAAACCATTAGCCGAGGTTGAGGTTTCTCCAGTTGCCCACGAGAGCGCGACAAACGGTAAAGACTGGTATAGGACAAACAGTACAAAAGGCATGAACAAGAAAGCGAGACCTGCAAGCTCGAGCCCGAGTTTGATTTTTGTCCGCAGCTTTTCATGCACAACATCCACCCTGACGTGTCCGTCATGAACGAATGTATATGATAAACCAACCAACCAGGCTGCGGCATAGAGATACCATTGCAATTCTTCTAATTCTATCATGCCTTGAGAAAACACGTAGCGAAGAATTACATTGCCAATTATAACGCCCAAGAGCAGCAACCAAAGCCAACTGAAAACCTCGCCAACCCAATTTATAAACCGATCAATCCCGCGCGTCACTGTATTGTGTTGCAGCACGAGCAGATTTTTTTGTTGGTTCAGATCGTCGCTTGGCATCGCCAAAGCATCGTTGTCAACGCTACCGGTCATATCATATCCCCGCGTTTACCTAAATCTCATAAATACTGCCCTGCAATTGCATATTTGCAGGGCAGTACAAAAATCACCAGCGTAGATTTACACTTAGTTGAAATCGCGTGGTAGATAGCCCCACTCTTTCCAAACCTGATAATCTGCATGGAAGGCTTGCTGGGATTCCCAGATGCGTTTGAAATCGGCATCTTTCGCGGCCTCTTCTGCCATCACTTCTCCGGCAACGCGCTTTAACTCTGCAATAACGTCATCTGGAAGTTTTGCTGCAGTGACGCCTTTACCTTCAAAGCTCTTAATTTGGGCCCCTTGAAGAGCCTCGCCTGTGGTCAGCGCCCGCATGGTTGCTGCGGTACACGCCATTTCAAAAAGGGCTTGGTCCGCAGAACTCAACGCATTCCACTTATCAAGATTGATCATAAAATGGGTTGAGGTAGAGGGTTGATGCCAACCCGGGAAAAGATTGTATTTTGCGATTTTATAGAAGCCCAGAATTTCATCAATGGCCGGCATCGAATATTCTGTTGCATCAAGTGTGCCCTTTTCCAGTGCGCCAAATATTTCACCGCCCGCCATTAGGGTTGCCGACGCTCCAATCCGGTTTAAAACCATTCCACCGAGACCGGAAAACCGGATTTTAAGCCCTTCTAGGTCGCTCAACTGCTCAATCGGTGTCCGGAACCAGCCTGCAGTTTCTGGTCCTATGGTCGAGCATAGAAGCGGGTGAATATTCTGGGCGTGATACAGTTCTTGTGCTAATGTATGCCCTTCTCCTTCGAACCACCAAGCTGCATATTCCCAAGGTTCCATACCAAAAGGCACGGCAGAAAACAGAACCGCGGCAGGAATACGGCCCTGATCATATGCCATGTAATTATAGGCGGCAGGTAGATCTCCACGGCTGATCGAGGGCGAAATTTCAAGCGGCGGCACAATTTTGCCTGGCTCGAAAATCTTGAGATTAATCCGCCCATCCGTCGCGGCTTTCAGCGTTTTTGACAGACGTGCAGCAGGATCGCCCAGTGCTGGCCAACCGGTATTGAAAGTTGCCTGTACTTTCCATTTGATTTTGTCTGCGGCGGTGACTTCTGTCGTCATTGTACCAAGTGATAAAACGGACACAGCCGCGGCAATTGAGGTCGCACGGCCTAGTTTACCTAGGTTTTTCTTCAGTGAGATCATGTCATCTCCTCCCATATCTCGTGTTTCGTGTTTCGTTTTCTAAGTTGGCGATGATCTCGGCTTCATAACCACCGCATGTTGAGCATCATGCCCATGCCTTTTTATAAAGGTCTGTTATTTGTGTTTGATCCGCAATTTTTGGGTTGAGCGCGGGGGCCCCGGATCGCAATGCATCCGCGGCCATAGCAGCTTGCGCTGCAGCGTAGGCACCTGCGTCTATGCCGAACGCAGACATTTTGGGAACTTCCAACCGAGTGTTATAAGCATAAAGCCCAGCCACTAACGCCAAGCAGGCATCGGCATCGCTGTCGCTGTCGGCAGCCAATCCGAGAACCCGAGCGCAATCAGCATATCGCTCTGGTGCCGCCTCCTTGGAAAAGTCGGTCACGGTCGGCAACAACATGGCGTTGCTCATACCATGGGGCACGTGAAACAAGCTGCCCAACGGTCGACTCATCGCGTGAACCAGAGCAATAGAGGCGTTTGTAAAAGCCATACCGCCAAAAGTAGCCGCCAGCATAAGTGCTTCGCGTGCAACCAGATTTTCAGGATCTTGGTACGCTGCCTCGACATGCTCTGCCACAAGCCGCATGCAGTCTAGGGCCAAACGGTCGGAATACAGAGTGGCCTTGCGGCTTACATAGGCTTCGATCGCATGCGTCAGCGTATCCAGCGCATTATCTGCAATCAGGCGACGCGGCTTTGAAAGAGACAATTCATAATCAATAATTGCGGCATTGGGCACAAAACCCTCGCCCCGACATGAAATCTTTTCCCGTGTCGCGTTGTGAATGAGCACAGTATGATGGGTGACCTCGGTACCAGTGCCCGCCGTGGTTGGAATGGCCAGCATCGGAATGCCCAAACCATTGAATATGCTCGGGGGGCGATAATCTTGCAGGTCGCGACTGTTCCACGCCATGACAGCGATTGCTTTGCCTGCATCAATGGGGCTGCCACCTCCCAGACCGATTACAGCGTCGTGACAACCGCTCTCAAGGATATCGATCCCCATCAGAACCATCTCATCTGTAGGGTCGGGGCGCACAGCGTCATAGACTGCGGAAGTTAAGCCTCCTTGAGCCAGCAATTTCTGTAATCGTGCCACGACCCCGATTTCAACCATCACTTTATCTGTCACGATTAGCGGGTTTTTAATGGCCCCTATTTTCCCGAGAACCTCGACTACGGATGTTATCGATCCTTTGCCTATCATCAAGTGGCGAGGAACACAGACACATACAGTTTCAAGCATTCGGAAATTCTCCAAAAACTGCCACAGGCACAAAACGTTACACTCAAACCCTAAAACGACTCAGGGCGATCTGTCAATTAAATGATAAATTATTTCTCATTTAATTGACAGCTTGTGTGAAACGTTCTTAATTGACGGGAATGGAACATTGTTAGGAGAATGAAAATGAAGCGATTAGCGCATCTGATTGGGGGGCAAGCTGCGTCTTCATCGCGTGCCCGTATCAGCCCGGTTTTTAATCCAGCCACGGGAGAACAAGCCGCAGAATTAGAATTGGCCAGCGCTTCAACTGTAAGGGAGGCGATTACCAAAGCTAACAATGCTTTTGCTGAGTGGTCGTCCAGAACACCGATTAATCGCGCACGGATCATGTTTCGTTACAAACAGTTACTTCAAGACAACATGGACGAGCTTGCCGTTTTGGTCAGTAAGGAGCACGGCAAGACGCTTGACGATGCCCGCGGTTCAATCACCCGCGGAATTGAAATTGTCGAGTTTGCTTGCGGTATCCCCCAATTATTGAAGGGAGAGTTCTCGGCCAACGTGGGTTCTGGTGTTGATAGTTATAATATAAGGCAACCATTGGGCGTCTGCGCTGGTATCACCCCGTTTAATTTTCCAGCAATGGTACCGCTTTGGATGTTTCCGGTCGCTTTGGCTTGCGGTAATACGTTTATCTTAAAACCTTCTGAAAAAACACCTAGCTGCCCCTTACGTATGGTTGAATTGGCGCATGAAGCTGGTGTTCCAAAAGATGTTTTGCATGTGGTGAACGGTGATAAAGAAGCCGTCGATGCGATACTTCATGATGCACGTGTTCAAGCTGTCAGTTTTGTTGGGTCCACTCCTATAGCAGAATATATCTATCGCACGGGAACATCGAATGACAAACGCGTTCAAGCGCTGGGTGGTGCGAAAAATCACATGATTGTAATGCCAGACGCTGATGTTTCTCATGTGAGAGATGCATTGATCGGATCAGCGTTTGGATCGGCGGGAGAACGCTGCATGGCGGTATCTGTTGCAGTCTGCGTTGGCAAAGAAACTGCCGACTCAGTTCGTGACGCCGTTTCAGAGGCAGCGCAAAAATTAAACGTCGGCCCCTACACCGACGGTGATGCAGATTTTGGGCCGCTCAGCAGCGAAATCCATATGAATAAAGTTGTGTCCTACATTGACAAAGGGGTTGCCGAGGGTGCCGATTTAGTCGTCGATGGTCGTAATTTGAACTTGCAAGGCTATGAAAAAGGATATTTTGTCGGCCCCACCGTATTTGACCGTGTCACTTCAGATATGACTATTTATAAAGAGGAAATCTTTGGTCCTGTCTTGGGAATTGTACGCTGTAGCAGCTATTCGGACGCGGTTTCGCTGGTGGATAATCATGAATTGGGGAATGGTGCAGCATTATTTACTAATGATGGCGGCGTGTCTCGGCATTTTGTGGAGAAAACACAAATTGGCATGGTAGGCGTTAACGTCCCGATCCCGGTGCCGGTCGCGTATCATAGTTTTGGCGGATGGAAGCGCTCCTTATTCGGAGACCACCATATGCATGGACCGGAGGGCATCCGGTTTTATACCAAACTCAAAACCGCGACTATTGCTTGGCCTGCTGGCGCGAATACAGGGCCGGAGTTTTCAATTCCAGTTCTATCTTGATGATACAGGGTTCCAGTGCAGCTCTAAAGCTACACTGGATTTTTCATTTGGCATAAGATATCCGATGCCAATACGGTTTGGAGGTTGTAAATCACAGTGAGCGAAGCAAAAACCAAGCGTAATTCTCCGCGGCGCATTCTTGAAATTATTGAGGCTATTTGTCTTAATCCGGAATCCGCGACCGCCTCTGGATTATCGCAATCCCTCAATATTCCTGCCCCTACGATCTACCGTTGGTTAGAAGCACTTTGTGAAGAACGTTTTATTGCAGCACATGCCTCCGGCTACTACGTTCCCGGAGAGAGGTTTCGCAGCCTTACATTGGGCAGTTTGCAACACGAACCCGGCGTAACTGTCAGGCGGTCGATTCTGCGCAATCTCTCTGAGCAAATAAATGAAACCGTAAGCCTCGCAGTGCCCCATGGCACGAAATTGATCTATTTCGACCGTCTTGAGTCTCATTGGCCGTTTCAAGTGAACCTAAAGGTTGGAGAAGAATTGCCCTTGCACTGTTGTGCCTCTGGTAAAATGTATCTGTCGACCCTGCCCATAGATCAAGCCATGGGAATATTTGACCGTATTTCCAAAAAAACCTCTGCGCGCAATACGATCGTTTCTGGGGCCATGTTTGAACGGGCATTGCTCGAAATTCGAGAGACTGGTTTTGCGCTTGATGATCAGGAATGGTTCGACGACATGGTCGGAGCGGCGGTACCAATTTTCAACCAAAGTGGGGCTCTTGCCTGCTGTCTATCGACGCACGCTTTGTTTACGCGGAAGTCTATATCTCAGTTGCGAAAAGAAATTCCTCTGATGCAGACTGCAGCATTGGATTTGTGTTCAAATTTGATAAATACACCACTTTAAATCAAGTAAAGCATTATTAACCTGAATTTGACACGCAATAAAATAATGTAAAACTAGATGTGGATAACAGCCCGACCCTGCAGAGTTTTTACAGAGTGAGGTCTAGTTCAGTGGTACAGATCAACATCGGGTAACTACGTTTCTCAAGCTTAGATACTCGACCCAACTCAGTAGCCTTTGATGGCCGCGACCCAGTTGTTAACGTGAGTATAGTACGGGCCAATTTTTTTGGTCGGCGAGAAAGTTGACCGAGCCATCCTCGTTCGCGCATTTCATAAAAATTTTTGTAACCGAATTTTTTTAGTAGCTCGACAGACTCACAAGTATCATTTTCAATATCACTAGGTAAAATCTCTATTGCCAACACGGGGCTATTGTTTCGGATAATATTTTCCGCTCCAAGTATCGCTTCAACCTCATGTCCCTCGACGTCTAATTTAATAAATGAAACGGGGGGTAAGGATTTCAATTCTTCAAGTTCATCGAGCTGTGCTAAGTCAAACGGCACAATATCTGTTTCTGTATTTACAGATGCTCCAATCGACGTTGCCCCTTGATTAGATTTGTTTATGGCAACCTCTACAGTTCTACGTACACTTGACGCACCAATATTGTAGGCTTTCACGTTGCTAACCAACTCTGCGTTAATTTCCAGCAAGCGAAACGTGGTAGGATGCGGTTCAAGAGAAATTACTTGCTTAAAAAAAGGCGAAAAAGCGAGGCTGTGGTTTCCTATGTTTGCTCCAATGTCGATACATGTACTTTTTTGATTTAGTTTTGGGAAAACATGTTTTGCAAGAAGGTCTAATTCATCTCGCTCAAAGCGCCCGTCCAAGTGGATGGAGCCAGTAATAGCATCAAAAGAATAACAGACGAGCTGCGGGTATTGCGATAAGTGCTTGCCGTTCATAACGGCCAAATAGCGAGACGCGATAAACCGATTAATGTTATGAAACATCGCAGTTTCCTTTATTTTTACTTCCGGCAATTAACCAGCAAAGTCCTATGCCTTTTTGAGGGATTTTGATAGCCACACCAGAGCGACTATTCAATGTCTAAAACCAAAAAAGCCTTTCATGTTGGTGATGTAACTGCAAGCCACCCTCAACCTTCTGGAAAGGACCCATCGCAGGCTCACTGAGGGCACTACACCATTTATAAACTCAGCACTTGGTCTTGATTTGATAGTGAACTGCCCCTTTTTTGCCGGAGACCCAGAAGTAAGGATACTGGGTTATGGAAAAGAACAAATGTGAGAACAGAAATTCACCAGAGGTGCGCGACCGTGCTGTTCGGGGGGTATTCAAACATCAGGGCGAATTTGACAGCCAGTCTGCTGCGATCAAATCGGTTGCGCCCAAGTTCGGTTGTGGGCCTGATACGCGTCGGGCGTGAGTTCAACACGCAGAAACGGACAGCGGTCAACGTGATGGTGTGACGACTTCCGAACGGGATCGGGAGTTCCAATTTGGAAAGCTCGCAAATATCGGGTGCTGAAATCCGGTTGCACAGGGTGCGAGTTAAAAGAAAAGTGCTACTCCAACGCCAAGGTCTGCGCCGTCCATCGCTAGAAATTCGAAATCGTCAGGGACTTTACCCGCCAATGCTCGGCGTCAGAATTCAACCCGACGGCCCAGAAAAGGCGAAAGAAGGTTGAGATGCTTTTTGCGCATCTCAAACGCATCTCTGGCCTCGGACGGCTCAGACCACGAGACCCATGTGGCGTCCAAGATGAGTCTACCCTCGTAGCAGCAGCCCAAACTCCCCAGAAACCAGGCAAGCTCAAGCCGATGACGCCCGCCTGCTGGTAACAGGGCGGCATCGCTCCAGATTGTCCAACAAATTATGGGTCAGACCAAAAGCCAAAGCGCAAAACCAAATGATTTTTTCAACAAAATCAGCCCAATGTGATAAACGCACTGGTGGCTAATGAATTCCTTCCGATAGCCTAATAATTTAGGATGTATCAGTTTGCATTTCGCAACAGTAATGGCAAACGCTGGCCTTGTAGCATAATGTGATCTCTCATCAAATTTGCCGCTTTTTCTGCATTTCCATCCAGAATAGCATTTTTTATTTCCCGATGCTCTTGAATAGATTTGGCCAATCGGTTGTGTATTTTATATGGCATTGAGCGGTATGGATTGATGCGCACTTCGATTTCAGACAGTTCTGCTGCAAGCCATAAATTGGCAGATGCAACGCGTATAGAGGCATGAAATTGCAGATTACCGCTAGCATAGCGAGAAATATCCTGAACCTGCACAGCTTCTTCACATTCACGCAAACTATTTTGTATTTCTAGCGAAGTATCATCTGTCAATCTTTCTGCTGCTAGGCGGCAAGCTAGCGCCTCAAGTTCAGCGGCAACTTCAAAAAGATCGATTAATTCTTTTGCGGAAGCAACGCGTACAAAGGCTCCTTTGCGAGGGCGTGTCTCAAGTAAACCCAGTTCCACAAGTGAACGAACTGCTTCGCGAATAGGTGTCCGCGAAACGCCGAATCGATCTGCTAATCTGGCCTCTTCAAGTTGATCGCCAGGCTTCAGCACGCCTTTGTAAATCTCTGATTTGAGAGTTTCTATTAACTGATCTGCAACGCGAGGCATTTTCTAAGCTTCTGTTCTGATGTTTATTTTCTAACTTTGAATTGACTTAGCCGCAACAATGAAAAGTTATTTGCATTTTTATATATAACATATGTATACATATAAGCAATATAAAAACGCAAATGGGAGGTTATTATGCGTCTTTCTTCAACTTCAATTTTAACTGCTATGTTTGTTGCAGGCTTATCAACCGCAGCGCTGGCAACGGAACTGCGTCTTTCACATCAATGGTCAACAAAAGACGTACGGCATCAGGTCGCACAAATTGTTGCGGATGAGGTGGCAGCCGCAAACGTGGAACTGGACATTAAGATTTTTCCATCAAAATCATTATTTAAGCCCCGTGAGCAATATCGGCCGCTCAGCCGAGGTCAGTTGGATATGACAGTATTTCCATTGAGCTATGCTGGAGGACAGCAACCTTCATTTAACCTGACGCTTATGCCCGGCTTAGTGAAAAACCATGATCATGCAGCGCGTTTAAGTTCTTCACCGTTCATGGCAGCACTGCAAGAAAAAATGGCTGAAGACGATGTGATGGTTCTGGTACATGGTTATCTTGCTGGTGGTTTTGTAGGAAAAGAGAAATGTATTACGTCCCCGAGTGATGTAGCAGGTTTGCAGACCCGTGCCGCCGGTAAGTCATTCGAACAAATGCTTGTTGGTGCAGGCGCTTCGATCGCTTCTATGGCATCTTCCGAGATTTATTCAGCAATGCAAACTGGCGTTTTAGACGCTGCGAATACGTCATCAGCTTCGTTTGTGTCATACCGTATTTTTGAGCAAGTAGCATGTTATACTCCTGCTTCGGATATCGCTTTATGGTTCCTTTACCAGCCTTTGCTCATGAACAAATCTACATTTGAAGGTCTATCAGAAGAACAGAAAAGCGCTCTTCTTAAGGCCGCTGCTAAAGCAGAGTCTTACTACTTGGAAGAAGCCAAAAAACAAGATGCCGCGTCGGTCAAAGTGTTTCAGGAAGCGGGCGTGGAAATCGCTGAGATGACAACGGAAGATTTTGCTGCTTGGCAGGCCATCGCTCAGGAGACCTCATATAAGAACTTTGTTGAAAGTGTTCCAAATGGGCAGGCGTTGCTCACTATGGCTTTGGCTGTAAAGTAAAAAGTAAATAGGCGGGGTCTTTATGTCCTCGCCTAATTTTATTTAAGGATTGCTCAGATGAATATCGCTCGCGATCAAAAGCAAATACTTTTAATAGGCTTTCAAAACACAACGAACTGGTTGTCCGAGGTCTCCGGTCGGATTGCATCGTTGATGATTTTGGGCGCTGTTCTTCTGACCTGTCAAATGATTTTTGTGCGCTTTGTCCTAAACGCATCGACTGTCTGGCAGACGGAAATTGTAGTTTACCTCATGGTTGGTGCAACGCTCTTAGGTCTGGCTTTTGTGCAAAAACACAAAGGACATGTGAACGTTGATTTGTTGCCGATTTGGCTGAATTATCGCAGTGCTCGAATTTTAGCCATCTTTACCGGACTAACGGCAATCACTGTAACTGCTGTGTGCTTGTTTTACGGCTTTGAATTTTGGCATCTTGTACATAAACGCGGGTGGACGTCGGACACCGTTACTGCCGTTCCCCTATGGATACCTTATCTCTCATTACCTATTGGCCTTGGGCTGCTGCTACTACAGCTTATCGCCGACTGGCTTGAGACGCTTCTACAACAGATATCTAAGGCGGGTATGTGATGGATCCTCTTTCGCTCGGCCTTGTTATTGGTATTATCACAATCCTTGTCTTATTTTCGGGTATTTCCGTAGCAATAGGGTTACTAACAGTTTCGGCAATATTTTTGTTCATTTTTGACGGCGTCAGATCTTTAGAGTTGATACCTGAAATACTCTTTGGAAAACTGGATAGTTTCGCACTGCTTTCAATCCCCATGTTTATCATAATGGGAGCGTCTATTTCGTCGACACGCGCCGGCGCTGATCTTTATGAGGCGCTAGAGCGCTGGTTAACGCGCGTTCCAGGTGGATTGGTAATATCAAACCTTGGCGCCTGTGCATTATTTGCAGCAATGTCGGGATCTTCTCCTGCGACTTGCGCCGCTATAGGGAAAATGGGGATCCCTGAAATGCGGAAGCGCGGCTACCCGGATGAAATTGCGACAGGATCAATAGCAGCCGGTGGCACACTTGGCATTCTAATTCCGCCCTCCATCACAATGATTGTCTACGGGATTGCTACAGAGACATCGATTGGTCGTTTATTCTTGGCCGGCGTCGTCCCTGGATTTTTGCTGATGGGTCTGTTTATGGCCTGGTCTATATACGCAACCTGGGCAGCAGGTGGGCGTTCAGCGATGCCCCAGACATCCTATAGCTGGCGAGAGCGCTTAGAGATTTTACCCCGCGTTTTACCTTTTATCGCGATTATTCTTGGTGTCCTCTACACAATGTACGGTGGCGTTGCGACGCCGTCTGAAACAGCCGCGGTTGGAGCGCTTTTATGCCTGATTGTCGCTATGATCATCTATAGATTAACCAGTTTTTCTGCGCTTTGGAACGTTTTACGCGATAGCACTAAAGAATCTGTGATGATCCTGTTTATAATCGCTGCAGCTGGCGTATTTTCATATATGCTGTCTAGTCTATACATCACACAATCCATCGCTGAATGGATTAGTGATCTAGATGTTAACCGTTGGACGCTGATGATTGCAATCAATGTGTTTCTGATTATTGCTGGATTTTTTCTTCCACCAGTTGCAGTTATCTTAATGACCGCCCCAATTCTTCTACCAGTTATTACGGGTGCGGGTTTTGACCCCATTTGGTTTGCTGTGGTCCTGACAATCAACATGGAAATTGGCCTGATTTCTCCTCCGGTTGGACTCAACCTATACGTTATTAATGGTATCGCCCCTGATATCTCGCTTCGCACGATTTTAGTGGGATCACTTCCATTCGTCGCTTGTATGCTGATCGCCATTGCTCTGCTGTGCTTGTTCCCCAGCTTGGCTACCTGGCTTCCAGATGCAGTGATGGGACAAGCTCTCTAAATCAAGTTCAATAATGAGGACCCAAAATGACCAATACACCGTACTTTAGACGCGTTGGACTGATTGTACCAAGTTCAAATGTAACAATGGAAACAGAAATCCCGGCACTTCTTAAAGCCAGAGAAATGGTACTCCCAGACAGGTTTACGTTTCACAGTTCGCGCATGCGAATGAAAGCGGTGGTGAAGGAAGAGCTTGCAGCAATGGATGCGGATTCAATACGCTGCGCCACGGAACTCTCAGATGCCGCTGTAGAGGTGCAAGCTTATGCGTGTTTGGTGGCAATCATGTCGATGGGCTTGGGTTATCACCGCGAGTCTACGGAGAAACTTGCCCAAGCCACCAGTGATAACGGGTGTCCGACTCCCGTCTTAAATTCCGCAGGCGCACTGATCGATACTATGAAAGAAAAAGGCTTCAAAAAGGTATCGATCATCTGCCCATATATGAAACCACTTTCCAAAGTGGTCGTGGAATATATTGAAAATGAAGGGATTGAAGTTCAGGATTTCCTTGCGCTCGAGATATCAGATAATCTTAAAGTTGCGCGGCAGGACCCTACTGCACCAGCGGAATTATGGCGCAAATTAGATGTGAGGGGAGTAGACGCTATTGTTGCGTCGGCCTGTGTTCAAATGCCTTCTCTACCCGCCATTGAAATGATTGAGAGAGCCTCCGGACTTCCTACAATTTCAGCCGCTATTGCAACTACTCGACAAATTTTACAAAATTTGGGTCTCACAAAAATTGCACCTGGTGGCGGCGTGCTGTTATCGGACCACTTGGCAAGAGCACCAAAGGTTGCCTGAACGAAATTTAGAAATTAGGCGATTTATCGAGCAAGCGATAATGTAAAATTTAAATGACGCAATACGCTTTGCGACGCAATGGAGGGACTGTTGCCTTTTAAGGTAACCCTCACAGTGAGCACATCTAAAGTCAACTTTGTCTCAGGTTTGTGGCTGCTGTCAGGGTGATCTGCAGCGGCGACAAGTCCGACAAGAAGGAAAGCGCGGGCAGATTTGCGATGCTATGGGGATTGTGCGTTACGGCTGCAGTGGTCGACTGGCAGAGCGTGCGATTGAATGACGATAGCCAGCACCAGTATGTCGATTTTCCTAAGATGACCTGGCCAACTGGCCCTGCCCGCCTCAGCCAGTTTTGCTCTGACAATGCCATGCCCGCTTAAAGCGAGTTTTATGTGAAATGACTAAAATGATAGACAACTTAAACGACCTATGCATTAATTGACCAAGTGTTCATTTAACGTAAGAAGAAGCTAAAGCACCTTAAATATTATCCTGAAGCGTAAATTTAATGGAGGATAAATGCCTAATCATATCGGTCAAATTCCAGCAGCAGCCGCACTAAAGTTCGCTAATAAAGAGGCCTTAGTATTTGAAGGGAAAACCTTCTCATTCAGCGACATCAATGATTTAGTCGAAAGGCTCGCAGGTGGCCTCAGTGATTTAGGTATAGTTCAAGGCGATACAGTAACTTTGTATGCTGAAAACTCATGGGAATGGGTGGTCAGTTATTTTGCGATAGCACGGCTTGGTGCTATCATTAATCCAGTTAATACAATGCTGACCCCCGATGAAATTGAATATGTAGTTAGAGATTGTGGTGCAAAAGCAATCATTGCCTCGCCTGAAAAAGTTGATGGGATCATGGGCGTCAAAGCTGTTTCGGATGTCAGCGTGATCATTTCTTTTGGTAGTGAAATTGCCAAGGGAACTGTTTCGTTTGAAGCATTGATTGCAGCAAATATCCCGGCGCCTGCGTCGATAAATGTTGACCCCGCTGCCTTGTCAACAATTGGCTATACGTCAGGCACAACCGGGCATCCTAAAGGCGCGATGCAATCGCACAAAGCTGTGATAACCAATGGGGCCATGACCAGCCAGATGCAGATGCGCAGCTCACAGGATTGTGTGGTAAGCGCCCTGCCATGCCCACATGTATATGCAAATGTTATTATGATGAGCATGATGATGTTTGGAAGCAAATTGGTGCTGCATCGTACATTCGATGTCGAATTGGCCTTTGCTGATATAGCAGCACATAAGGCAACCATTTTCGACGGCGTTCCCGCTATGTATATGTTCATGCTTAACAGCCCCACTCTCAAAGACGCCGATCTATCAAGCCTCACACGCTGCTATGTTGGAGGTCAGACCATGCCAGTTGCCACGATGGAGGCGGTTGAAGCTGCATTCCAAATTCCCCTGATCGAACTTTGGGGCATGACTGAAATTGCTGGTCTAGGATCAACACATCCATTTTACGGCACCAATAAACACGGATCAATTGGTTGTGCATTGCCTTATTGCGAATTGAGAATTGCGAACGCCGAGGACGCAGCCAAAACGATGCCGCGCGGCGAAGTTGGTGAATTGATGGTCCGAGGCCCCATCGTAATGATGGGATATTTTAACGATAACGAAAAGACCCGCGAGACGCTAGAGCCGGATGGGTGGCTGCACACTGGTGATCTTGGGACAATGGATGCAGATGGTTGCGTCTTTATTGTAGACCGTAAAAAAGACATGATTCTAACAGGTGGCTACAACGTCTACCCAGCTGAAATTGAGAGAGTTTTGGCTGCGCATCCGGCTGTTGCACTCGCCGCTGTTGGTAAATTACCCGATGAAATTAAAGGAGAAATTGCAAAGGCGTATATTGTTCTCAAAACTAATGCCGCATGTACTGAAGATGAAATTATGGCGTTTTGCCACAAAAGCCTTGCAGCATATAAATGTCCCCGCAAAGTACAATTCGTTGATGACGTGCCTAAAACCAGCACAGGCAAGATCATGCGGCGGGCGCTTCATACTCTAGACGTATAAGGTACCAACAATCTGATAGAAGGTGCCGTCCAACAAATGAGAACCCGCATCAGATTGCTATAACAGCCTAAATCTATGCGCTCAATAGTTGGCGCCACTCAGGGAGATCAGACGGGCAGCCGATGGCTATGGCGGGCGTTTGGCAAGATTGGGAAGAGGAAGGGCAGCGCATAACGAGTTGCGCGATCTTTACCACAGAAGCTAACGCCAAGATGGCAGAAATTCACCATAGGCTACCTGTTATACTTGGTCCTAATGATTAGCCGCATTGGCTCGGAGAGGCTGGCAAAGGTGCTGCAACATTGATGCGGCCCGTTGCAGACGATGTGCTAGATTTGCAGAGGGTTAGCAGCGCAATTAATTCCAATCGCGCCGCAGGACCGGAACTCTGGAACGTCATTGAGAAAGAAGTAGATTGGACAGAATGAAACAACTGTCAGCAGCTAATATTTCTGACCTTCGTGCGAGAAAGATTGATATCTACGTCACTATAATAATTTCCATTGCCTTGGGGTTGGCGACGCTGACAACGGTTGAAAAACTACCAACAGTATCTGGCTCTGACAAAGCCTATCATCTGATATTAATTGCAATTTTAACTTTACCGATTGCAATCATCCGACCAAATGCAATGTGGATTATACTGAGCTTGACCACTGCTTTTGGTGGCGCAATTGAGCTGCTACAGCCTCTTGTGAAACGCAACTGTGGGATGGCTGACTTTCTAGCTAATGCCGGAGGCGCGGTGGGAGGTGTGCTAGTGGCTAGGGTATTTAAAGCCTCACCACGGACAACAGCAGATTAACATCAACATTTGCATCGGTATAATAGCGCGACCCTACTCACCCAACACCCTATATGAAACATAAAACTGCGCCAGAAATAAAGATATGCGCAAGGGTAATCGCCACCGAAAGCGCGTGCAGAATTTTAAACTTTTTGCGGTCTCCATCATCTGAGGCGACGTTTATGGCAGGCATCAAGATTTGTCGGGCTGGAAGTGTTGTGAAAAATATAACCAGTAAAGCAACAGAGGCTGCGGGAGTTGTGGTAAAAACTGTGGCCGCAGCTAAGAACGAGCTAGCCAAAACAAAAAGATAAAAGTGTGGGAAAGTGTTGCGGATAAATAGACGCGCCGCGCTCCCCTCTAGGTTTTTCAAGACGAGAGGGCCAAAGCCCACAGAGAATAACAACATACCCCCAAACAGAAATGCTGTAAGCAGAAGTGATATTTGTTCCATAGACAGCCCCTTTTCATCTATTGTTGGAGAAGTAAGGTTCTAGCGGGACGTATCAATAATTAAATTTAAGAAACCAAATCCAAAAGCAAAAAATTGAGGCGTTGAATCAAAGCAATTCAACTGTCGCGTATCCGTTCGCGAATGCCTGATGGAGGCGCTTTAATTAAGCATTTTTGCGGTTATTGCGAAAGCAGTGACAGGGGTTTTGTGGGGGTTATTTAATGAAGACTAGGTAGTAATGTTAACTTGACTTAATTATGGGCAATTATGTACTTAAGTACGCCGAAGTAGAAATATCGGATCCCTTGAGGATTGTATTTGCGGTTTAGGTCGCTGGTCGTCGCTCATTGTACAAACATCCAAATAGTCTGCGACCGTTTAAGTGAAGGGCGCAGGGAGATTTAAGTACGGAGTTAAATATGGCTTTATCAATAGGAACTAATAATAGTGCCCTGCAGGCTGCAGGCTGCAGGCTGCAGGCTGCAGCGAGTAGCGTAAATCGTAATATGGAAACCTGTATGGAGAGGTTATGCCTAGCCCCATCTGATTGGTCCAAGACGATTTTTAGTGTCTAATAGAATGTCTGTAATACTCATTTAAAAACTCCTTATTTTAATGATTGAGTTGCTGTTCCAAACGCAAGTTGGCTTGGTAAACAGCAGTTATATAAAATATACTTTTTTATAACATTGTA
>Ga0233432_10002156_pt1 | contig 18482 bp, 15 predicted proteins | sample SI_122_August201_6_FD_179870 | JGI IMG/M metagenome (GOLD analysis project Ga0233432, IMG submission 179870) | Seawater microbial communities from Saanich Inlet, British Columbia, Canada - SI_122_August2016_10_MG | ecosystem: Environmental > Aquatic > Marine > Inlet | place: Canada: British... | reverse complement strand
TTTAATTATTATATTAATAAGTCAAACATTTTATTAACGTATTATTGACAATACATATTTTAAACATCTAGATTTATTAATATTGCAAATCTAAATTATAAATTATGGCTTTAAAATGTGGTATAGTTGGTCTTCCAAATGTTGGGAAATCTTCATTGTTTAATTGTCTTTCAAAAGCTAAAGCCCAATCTGAAAATTTTCCGTTTTGTACAATTGAACCAAACGTTGGAGTAATTTCTGTACCTGATCACAGATTAGATAGTATTTCAAAATTAGTTAAGCCTCAAAAAATAGTTCCTACAACAGTAGAAATAGTTGATATTGCTGGACTTGTTAAAGGTGCTAGTAAGGGTGAGGGTTTAGGAAATAAATTTTTAGCTAATATTCGTGAAACAAATGCAATAATACATGTAATCCGTTGCTTTGATGATGATAATGTTGTTCATGTTGATGGATCTGTAGATCCAATTAGAGATAAGGAAACTATCGATATGGAACTACAAATAAAAGATCTTGAGACTTTAGAAAATTTTAAAGAAAAAAATATTAAAATATCTAAATCTGGAGATAAAATAGCACAAAAAAATATTGATTTTGTAAATAATGTAATTAATCATATTGAAAATGGTAATCCTGCTCGAACTTTTAATTCAAATGATGATGAATTTATTTTATTATCATCATTTAATCTAATTACAATGAAGCCAGTTTTATATGTATGTAATGTTGATGAGAATTCAGTTTTAAATGGAAATGATTATGTTAATAAAGTATTAGAAGCAACAAAAAATGAAGGCGCAGAAGTTTTAATTATTGCTACTGCTATTGAAGCAGAAATTGCAGATTTAGAAAGTATTGACGAGCAATTACTTTTTCTCGAAGAAATGGGCCTTGATCAGCCTGGAGTTAATAAACTTATCCGTTCAACATACAAACTTTTAAATTTACAAACCTATTTTACTGCAGGAGAAAAAGAGGTTAGAGCATGGACTATTGTTAATGGAACAAAGGCTCCTCAAGCTGCTGCTGTTATTCATACTGATTTTGAAAAGGGTTTTATAAGAGCTGAAGTTATTTCCTATGAAAACTTCATAAAATTTGGATCTGAACAAATTTGCAGAGAAAATGGAAAGTTATCTGTTGAAGGTAAGGACTATGTTGTTAATGATGGTGATATAATGCATTTCAGATTTAACGTTTAATCTTTAAGTTGAAAAGTTTGTTGATAAGAGGTGTTGTAAATCTTCTTATTTATTTGCAATAAATTTATTTTTGTAAACTTGTTTTAATTTAATTCACTCTACACTTTGACTAATCAATATACAGAAGACAGTATTAGATCTCTTGACTGGAAAGAGCATATTAGGCTTAGACCTGGAATGTATATTGGTAAGATGGGTAATGGTTCATCTCCTGATGACGGTATTTATGTTTTGCTTAAAGAGGTAATTGACAATTCAATTGATGAATATGTCATGGGTAATGGAAAATCAATAGACATTTCTATTAAAAAGGATAATGTAACAATTAGAGATTTTGGTCGAGGAATTCCTTTGGGGAAAGTAGTTGATGTAGTTTCAAAAATTAACACTGGAGCAAAATATGACTCTAAAGTATTCAAGAAATCAGTTGGATTAAATGGGGTAGGGTCCAAAGCTGTTAATGCCTTGTCGTCATATTTTAAAATCAAATCTATTAGAGATGGTAAAAGTAAGCTTGTTGAGTTTTCAAAAGGTTTAGTTGTTAATGACGAAGAAATACAAGAAAATTCTGGAAGAAAAGGGACAACTGTAAGTTTCACACCTGATAAAGAGATGTTTGGTGACTTTAAATTCATCAATGAATTCATTGAAAAAATGTTGATGAATTATTGTTATTTAAATACTGGATTAACAATAAATTATAATGGACATAAATTTTATTCTGAGAAAGGGCTTTTTGATTTATTAGATCAAAATACTGATGCAGAATTATTATATCCAATTATCCATCTTAAGGGTGATGATATCGAAGTTGCTATCACTCATTGTAAGAATCAGTATTCTGAGCAATATTATTCTTTTGTTAATGGACAACATACCGTTCAAGGAGGAACACATCAAGGTGCCTTTAGACAAGCTATTGTAAGAGTTATCAGAGATTTTTATAATAAGAATTATGAAGCCTCTGATATTAGACAAGCAATAAATGCTGCTATAAGTATAAAAGTTATTGAGCCAATATTTGAATCTCAAACAAAAACAAAATTAGGATCTACAGAGATAGAGCCTAAAGGACTCACTGTTCAAACTTTTGTGCTCGATTTTCTAAAAAAACATTTGGATAATTATTTGCATAAGAATCCTGAAACAGCTGAAATTATTCAAAAGAAGATTCAACATGCTGAACATGAAAGAAAAGCTATGGCAGGTGTTAAGAAACTTGCTAGAGAAAGAGCTAAAAAGGCTAGCTTACACAATAAAAAACTTAGAGACTGTAGAGTTCATTACAACGATACTAATAAGGATTTAAGATTTGATTCAACATTATTTATTACTGAAGGAGATTCTGCTTCTGGTTCAATTACAAAAACTAGGGATATAAAGACACAAGCTGTTTTTAGTTTAAGAGGTAAACCGCTTAATTGTTATGGATTAACAAAAAAGGTTGTGTATGAAAATGAAGAATTTAATTTGCTACAATCAGCATTAAATATTGAACAAGGAATAGACGATCTAAGATATAATAAAATTGTAATTGCTACTGATGCTGATGTTGATGGTATGCATATTAGATTACTATTAATAACATTTTTCCTTCAATTTTTCCCCGAGCTAGTTAAAGAAGGTCATGTTTATATTTTAGAAACACCTCTTTTTAGAGTAAGAAATAAAAAAGAGACGATATATTGCTATACAAACGAAGAAAGAATTGAAGCTCTTTCTAAGTTAGGAAAAAACCCAGAAATTACAAGGTTTAAAGGTTTAGGAGAAATTTCTCCAAATGAATTCAAATATTTTATTGGTGAAAATATGAGGCTAGATCCTGTAATTGTTGGAAGTGAAGCCAAAATACAAGATATTTTAAAATATTATATGGGAAAGAATACCCCACAAAGACAGGAGTTTATAATTAATAATTTAAAAATTGAAGAGGATATAGAATATGAGCATGAAAAAAATATTAATTGACACAAGTAGTAAAGCTAAAAGTTTAAACTTATTTATTCTTGTTTTTTTTCTTATTACTATAATTATTCCATTTGTTATCATTAATTTTTTAAAAAACTCATTAGTTGCAGTTTTTTTAACATCTAATACCTACATTATTTTACTTTTAATTTTAATCAACATTATCTTCCTTTTTCTAGGATGTTATTATAGTCAACTAAAAATTGATTCATATATAATTAATATATATTCTTCTAGATTTAATAATAAAAATAATTTATTGGATATAAAACACAATATGCTTAATAGTTTTTACTTTAAAAAATCTTTTTTTTCATGGAATACTATTCTTTATATCAACTATGTTAAAAAAAATAATATTAATATTACAAGAAAGTTTTTTTTTACTTTTTTAAGTTTCAAAGAGAGAGAGAAAACAACTAATTCATTGAACAAAATTTTAAAATACAATGAGTAGCGAAGATAATTCTATTGAAGAAAACATTAAAGATATCATTCATGTATCAGGCATGTATGAAAACTGGTTTTTAGATTATGCTTCATACGTAATTCTAGAACGAGCAGTACCACATATTTTTGATGGGTTTAAACCTGTTCAAAGACGAATTTTACACTCACTAAAAGAGCTTGATGATGGAAGATACCACAAAGTAGCTAATGTGATTGGACATACCATGAAATATCATCCTCATGGAGATGCTTCAATTGGTGATGCAATGGTTCAAATTGGTCAAAAAAATCTTTTGTTAGACATGCAAGGAAACTGGGGTAATACTGCAACTGGTGACAGGGCAGCTGCACCTAGGTACATAGAAGTACGTTTAACTCCTTTTGCACTGGATGTTACATTTAACAAAAAAATAACAAAATGGAATTCTTCATATGATGGCAGGGGAAAGGAACCTGAAACACTTCCAGTAAAATTTCCATTGCTATTAGCTCACGGAGTAGAAGGAATAGCTGTTGGATTATCAACAAAAATTCTTCCTCATAATTTTAATGAACTTATTGATGCTTCAGTTAAAGTTCTTAATGGTATAAAACCTAGAATATTCCCGGATTTTACATCTGGTGGAATGGCCGATTTTTCTAATTATAATGATGGTAAAAGGGGGGGTAAAGTTAGGGTAAGAGCAAGAATAAATATTATAGATAAAACTACCTTACATATAACAGAGCTTCCTTATTCATCAAATACTTCTTCTTTAATTAATTCTATTATTAAAGCAAATGATAAAGGCAAAATTAAAATTAAAAAGATTGAAGATAATACTGCAGAAAAGGTAGAAATATCTATTACTCTTCCTTCGGGAATATCACCTGATAAAACAATTGATGCTTTATATAGGTTTTCTGATTGTGAGATGTCTATATCACCCTTAGCATGTATTATTAATGACAACCAGCCTGTTTTTAACGGTGTTTCTGAATTGTTACAGATTTCAACGGACCATACAGTAAAGTTGTTAACTAACGAGCTAAAAGTTAACCTTAAAGAATTACAAGACAAGTGGCATTTTTCATCACTAGAAAGAGTATTCATTGAAAATAGAATATATCATTCAATTGAAGAGCTTGAATCGTGGGACGAAATAATAGCTACAATTCACAAAGAATTAAAGCCGTTTTGCAGTCATTTGCTTAGAGAAATTACAGATTCTGATGTTGAAAGATTAACAGAAATTAAAATTAAAAGAATTACTAAGTTTGATTTAAACAAAGCTATAAATGATATTAAGAATTTAGAAGCAAGAATTTCTGAAGTTGAATATTCACTAAATAATATTATTGAATTTGCTATCAATTATTTTAAACAATTAAAGAAAAAATATGGTGCAGATAAACAAAGAAAAACTGAAATTAAAATATTTGAAAATATAGATGCAACTAAGGTAGTTGTTGCTAATAAAAAATTATATATAAATAGAGAAGAAGGATTTATTGGTACTGCTTTGAGAAAAGATGAATACATAAGCGATTGTTCTGATATTGATGATGTAATTATATTTCGTGAAGATGGTTTTATGAAAGTCGTTAAAGTTGATTCAAAAGTTTTTGTTGGTAAAGGTATTATTCATGCAGCAGTCTTTAAGAAAAAAGATGTTAGAACTATTTATAACATGATTTATTTTGATGGTAAGTCAAGCTATTCAATGATGAAACGTTTTAATGTAAGTAGTATCACAAGAAACAAAGACTATTCCTTAACTAAATCTGATACGAAATCTAAAATTTTATACTTTACAGCGAATCCTAATGGTGAGGCAGAAACAATAAGCATTTACTTGCGAAAATCACAAAGATTAAAGATTTTAAAATTTGATTATGATTTTGCTGATCTTACTATTAAAGGAAAAGCATCAGTAGGAAACATCCTTAGCAAGAACAGAATTAAAAAGATAGAATTAAGATCACAAGGTATTTCTACATTAGGAGCTAGAGAAATTTGGTATGACAAAAATGTGAGAAGACTTAATGTAGAAGGAAGAGGAGAATTACTAGGCGAATTTTCTGCTAATGATAAAATATTAACCATTAACAATGATGGTACTCTGGACTTGAAAAGTTTTGATATTTCTACACATTTCTCAGATGAAATGCTTTTCATAGAGAAGCATATCGAGAAAAAACCAATTTCTATTATATATTATGATGGAAAGAAACAGAACTACTTTGTTAAAAGATTCTTAATTGAATCTTCAACTCAAAAATTTAAATTTATTACCGATCATAAAGAATCAAGATTAGAGATATTTTCTACTGATTGGCGCCCACAATTAGAAATTGTCTACAAAAAAGAAAAGGGTAAAGAGAGACAAAAAGACACCATAATAATTGATGAATTTATTTCAATTAAAGGATCAAAATCATTAGGTAATAAATTAAGTTCTAAGAAAATTAATACATTAAAACTTTTAGAATCTCTTGAGTATGTTGAAGAAGAAAAAGAGATTGAAAACATTGATATTTCAGACATTCCATTAACTATAACAAATAACATTGAAACAAGTGATGACTCTGATGATAAGGGTCAAACAACATTAGAATTATAATACTTTATATAGCTTTTTTTTAATAAAGTTATATATTTGTAAAAACACATAATATGAAAAGATACATTTTACTTTTACTTTTTTTACCACTTTCAATTTTTGCTCAATCTTCTTTCAACTTATCACTTCTAGGTACTTATGACAACTATAATACTGAGGGAAATGATATATGGGGATGGGTTGCTCCTGATGGAAGTGAATACGCTTTAGTTGGTTTAAATGATGGTTTCTCTGTAGTTAATGTTACAAATCCTTCAAATCCTACTGAAGAATTTTTTATAAATGATTTAAATTCTACTTGGAGAGATGTCAAAACATGGGGGAATTATGCGTATGTTACTACTGAAGCAGATGCTGGTTTATTAATTGTTGACTTATCTGACATGACTGGTAATACTTATTATCATAGAACAGTTTTTAATAGTCCAAGTGGTCCAAGTACTGAATTTACAGCTGCTCATAATATTTATATGGACGAAAATGGAGTAGCATATATTTTTGGTGCTTCCTCCAATGCTGGAGGTTCTCCATCTGACGGAGTTATATTTCTTGATGTTGTTACTGATCCAATTAATCCAATTTATTTAGGTGAATGGAGTGATTTTTATGTTCATGATGGGATGGCAAGAGGAGATACTATGTATGTAGGTTGTATATATGAAGGAGATCTTTATGTAGTTGATGTTTCTGATAAAACAAACCCTCAAAATTTAGGTAATGTTACAACACCTAGTGTTTTTACTCACAATGCTTGGGTATCTGACGATGGAAACTTTGTTTTTACTACTGATGAACAATCAGATGCATATATTGGTTCATACGATATCTCTGATTTAAATAATATTCAGGAAGTTGATAGAATACAATCTAACCCAGGCTCTAATTCTATTCCTCATAATACTCATGTTGACGGAAATTTTATAATTACTTCCTATTACAGAGATGGTACAGTTGTTCATGATATTACAAATCCCAACAATTTAATTGAAGTTGCACATTATGATTCATCTCCACTTTCTGGTGATGGATTTCAAGGATGTTGGGGAACATATCCATTTTTACCATCTGGAAATATAATTTCCTCTGATATTGATTATGGAAGCATTACTAAAGGGCGTTTACTTGTATATAGTAGAGACTTTTTACAAGCTTGTTATTTAGAGGGTAATGTTACAGATATTTCTAACTCATTACCTATTACAAATGCTACAATAGAAATAATAAATCCAAACTTAAATATTCAAACTACAACTGATTTAGCTGGAAATTACATGAGTGGAATAGCGAATTCTTCATCATATGATATTGTTTTTTCAGCTCCAGGCTATTTATCTGATACAATTAATGCATCATTTACAAATGGAAACACAACAATTGTTAATACTCAATTACAAGCTCTTGCTTCAATTAATATTAGTGGAACTGTTATTGATATGAACGGCAATGGTGTGCCAAATTCTGATGTTTTGATTTATAATTCTACATTTGATTTTACTGCAACAACAGATTTAAATGGGAATTTTAATATTAATAATATTTACGAAGGAAATTATGATGTTATTGCCGGTTCATGGGGATATGTAACTTCTTGTACTAATGAATATATATCTTCAACTTCTATTAATCAAATTACTTTACAATCTGGTTATTATGATGATTTTACATTTGATTTTGGCTGGACAGTTAGTGGTGGTGTTACCTCACCAAATGACGGAATTTGGCAGAGAGGTAATCCTGAGGGTACTGACTACAATGGAAATGATTTTAATCCTGAAAATGATATGTCAAATGACTGTTATGATTATGCATATGTAACAGGATTAGAGTCTGGATCATCTGTTGGAGATAGAGATGTTGATGATTCTAATACAATACTTACATCTCCAATTTTTGATCTTTCATCTCCACTAAATAATCAAAAATATTATCTTAACTATAATATTTGGTTTAATAATGATTTTCCAAGTTGGGGTGGAGGTACACCTGCTAATGATTCAATTACGGTTAAAATATCAAATGGAGTTTTTGTATCAACATTAGATATAATAACATCTAATTCTCCTAACCTTGGCCAATGGAATACAAAGTCATTTGATCTAAGTCAATATATATCATTAAATAATACTATGCAGATTATTATTGAAACTGCTGATTGGGACTTTTTAGATGGACATTGGGTTGAAGGTGGTTTTGATAAATTTGAAGTAACTTCTCAAACTCCATCGTTAATCCCTAATCCTCAAAATACAGAGAAAATACTCATCAAAGTTGTAGATTTACTTGGTAGAACATCAAATTTTAAAGTTAATTCTTTAATTTTTTATATTTACGATGATGGATCAGTTGACAAAAGAATATTTGTTAAATAATCAATGCTTACAACAAAAAGCTTTATTATAAAAGGGTCTCTCAAAAAAGAAATTTTGTTAGATGTAACCTTTAATAATAACAGCTTAAAAAAACAACTGATTATTTTCTCTCACGGATTCAAAGGGTTTAAAGATTGGGGGCCTTTTAATACAATGGCAAAATCTTTTGCTAATGAAAACTTTTTCTTTTTAAAATTTAATTTCTCCCATAATGGCACTTCGGTTGATGATCCTTGTAATTTTATTGATCTTGAATCTTTTGGAAATAATAATTTTTCCTTAGAACTTGATGATTTAAATTTAGTAATTGACTGGATTATAAATAATGATTCTTTTACTAATGAAATTAATATTAACAAGATTAATTTATTAGGTCACAGTAGAGGAGGAGCTATTAGTATTTTAAAAGCTGCTGAAGATAATAGAATTAAAAAGATTATTTCTTGGGCATCTCCATCCGATTTTACAAATAGATTGGATAATTCAAAAATATCACTTTGGAAGGAAAAGGGTGTTGCTTATGTTTTTAATTCAAGAACAAATCAAAATATGCCGATGTATTATCAATTTTATGAAGACTGTATAAAAAATAGTAAACGGATAGATATTAAAATTGCAAGTAAAAATCTTAGCATTCCTCACCTTGTTGTGCATGGAACAGATGATCCAACTGTATCAATTATTGATGCTCATGATTTTAAAAAATGGAATTTAAAAACTGAAATTTTTGAGATTAAAGATGCGAATCATGTCTTTGGAATAATGCATCCTTATTCATTGGATAAGTATCCAAAGCATTTTCAGATAACCTTAGATAAAACTTTTGAATTTTTAAAAGCTTAATCTAGCAGAAGCTTGTTCAGTATAATCTTTAGAACTACTATTTCCATACTCATACTTTATTGCACCTGCCATAGCTATCATCGCAGCGTTATCGGTACAATATTCAAATTTTGGAATGTGTACCTCAAAATTTAGTTTTTGACCAAGTAATTGAAGCTGTTTTCTTAAATATGAATTTGCAGAGACTCCTCCAGCAATTGCTACTCTATTAACTTTAGTTTTAATAATTGCTTTTTCTAATTTGTAAAGAAGAATTTGAATGATGGAGTGTTGTATAGAAGCACATAAATCATGAAGATTTTCTTCAATAAATTTTGGATTTGACATTAAAGAAGAATTAATCTTATTCATTATTGAAGTTTTAAGACCACTAAAACTAAAGTCTAATTCCTTTATTTTAGGTTTTCCAAAAGTAAAAGCATTAATATTTCCTGATTTTGAATATTTATCAATTAATGGTCCCCCAGGGTATTCTAACCCAAGAACTTTTGCAGATTTATCAAATGCTTCTCCGGCGGCATCATCTAATGTTGTACCAATAATCTGCATATCTGTAAAGCTATTAACTAAAACAATTTGCGTATGTCCACCAGAAACAGTTAAGCAAATAAATGGGAATTCAGGAATTTTTTTATCTTTTTCATCAATAAAATGAGCCAAAACATGTGCTTTCATGTGATTTACAGAAACAAGGGGTTTATTTAAGCTAAAAGAGAATGATTTTGCAAATGAGCTTCCTACTAAAAGAGATCCTAGTAGCCCTGGACCTTTAGTGTATGCAATAATATCAATTTCTGATTTTTTAACTTTTGCAGTTTTTATTGCAGTATCCACAACTGGGATAATATTTTGTTGATGTGCTCTAGATGCTAATTCAGGCACAACTCCTCCATATTCTTTATGTATAGCTTGTGAAGCAATTATATTAGATAATACTTTAGAGCCTTTTAAAATAGCAGCAGAAGTATCATCACAAGATGATTCAATTCCTAAAACAATTAATTTTTTATCCATTAAGATTTTTTAACGAATGACCCATCTTATCTCTTTTAGTTTCAAGATAAAATTTGTTATGTTGATTAGATTTGATTTCAATTGGAACACTATCAATTATTTCTATTCCATAACCTAATAATCCAACTCTTTTTTGTGGATTATTCGATAATAACCTAATTTTACTCACATCCATTGCTCTTAATATTTGTGCTCCTACGCCATAATCTCTATGGTCAGCATTAAAACCAAGTTCTAAATTGGCTTCAACTGTATCTTTTCCTTCTTCTTGTAATTTATAAGCTTTTAGTTTGTTAACTAAACCAATTCCTCTACCTTCTTGATTCATATAAACTAATATTCCTTTTTCTTCAGATTCAATTTTTTCTAATGCAGCTTTTAATTGAGGTCCACAATCACATCTACACGAGCCAAATATATCGCCAGTAACGCATGATGAATGAACTCTAACTAATATGTTTTCATCTTTTGTCCAAGTTCCTTTATAAATAGCAAGATGAAGCTGGTTATTTGTTATTTGTTTAAAAGCTTTTAATTTAAAATCACCAAAGTCAGTCGGTAATTTTACATCTACTTCTTCAGTAATTAAACTTTCGTTTTTTAATCTATACTTAATTAAATCTTTTATAGTTATAAACTTTAAGCCAAATTTTAGAGCTATTTCATGTAATTCTTTTGTTCTAGCCATCGAACCATCTTCATTAAGAATTTCAACAATAACTCCTGCTGGAGATAAACCTGCTAATCGAGCTAAATCAACAGCAGCTTCAGTATGACCGGCTCTTCTTAACACACCACCTTCTCTAGCTTTAAGAGGAAAAATGTGACCAGGCTTGCCAAGTTCTTCCTTATTAATATTTGGATCTACTAAAGCTTTAATAGTTTTAGATCTATCAGAGGCAGAAATACCAGTTGAACATCCATGTCCAATTAAATCTACTGAGATAGTAAATGGAGTTTCAAATGCTGCAGTATTTCTTCCAATCATTAAATCTAATCCTAATTCTTCACATCTACTTTCTAATAATGGGGCACAAATCAACCCTCTTCCATGTGTAGCCATAAAATTTATCATCTCGGGAGTAACCATTTCAGCTGCTGCAATAAAATCACCCTCATTTTCTCTATTTTCATCATCTATAACAATTACAATTTTACCTGCTTTTATATCTGTTATAGCTTCATCAATTGTGTTAAATTTCATATTAAAAAATTATTGTACAAACTTATATATTTCAGTTGGATATAAAATTCTTTTAGCTAGTTAAATCTTTGAATTTTGGGATTCTAGAATTTCGTAAGGCAAGTGAAATTAAAATTAAAGAAATTGGTATAAAAATAAAATTAGATATCCACATACCTTCAAATGGAGATACTGATAAGTCCTTTGCTGTTTTTTCACCAGTTATACTAATAACATAGTATACTACAAATAATAATATCGATACTAACAAAGGAACACTGAAACCTCCTTTTCTAATTATTGATCCTAAAGGAGCACCTATCAAAAACATAATTATGCATGCAAATGCTAAGGAAATTTTTCTGTGCCATTCAATTTTATGTTTTGCAATTATCGTCTTTTTATAATTTAGATCATCAGAGTTAGATTTACTAACAGATTTTAAAATACGTAATTTATTTATTGCTGTTTCATTTATTCTTTTATTATTAAAATTATCTAATGAAATAACAGAATCAGATTTGTTATTTGTATCGTATTTATAATTTTCAGATATTCTAACTTTTATTAAATTTTCTTTATCAATTAGTTTATTATTTAGAGAATCAATAGAGCTGGATAGTTGTTTATTATTTAACATAGCATAATGTCCTTTATATAACATTTCACTATTTTTCATATTAAAGCTTGAAAGATCAAATCTTATTAAATCTTTTTGGAAAGATATTTTTCTATTTATAGATATCTTTTTGTTATTCTCTATTTCAATATATGAATTTCCATCATAAAGATAAAGCTCCATATATTTTTCATCATCGGTAATTTTCATTTTACCAGATTTAGCAGAAATAACTTTTTTATTGCCAAGATTTTCTTTATGATCATATATTAGAATATTATTTAATATATCGTCATCTTTAGATCCAATTTTAATACTAAAACCATCAATGTCATTATAGAATATTCCTTCTTTAATATTAATAGCAGGCTTTTTCTTCTTAATGTCATATAACAAGCTACCTCCTTTGAAATTAGCAATTGGCATAATATAATTTGAAAATAAAAATGAAGATATACTTATCAATAGTATAAATATGAAAATAGGTTTCATTATTGATGTTAATGAAATTCCAGATGATTGTAAGGCTGCAAGCTCATAATTTTCACCAAGCTTTCCTAAAACCATTACACTGGATACTAAAACAGCAATCGGTAATGCTAGAGGAACAAATCTTGCAATGGAGTATATCATTAACTCACTAACTTGCACTATATCTAATCCTTTGCCAATTAAATCATCTATATACTTCCAAAGAAATTGCATTAGTAGAATAAAAAGGACAATTAACAGGGAGATAATAAAAGGAGCTAAAAAAGATTTGATTAAATATAAATTTATCTTTTTCAACTAAGTTTATGAGCCAATAGCTCTCTTAAGATTAAGTATTTGTTGTTCCCACAACATTGTTTGTTCTTCTTTATCTTCTTCGTCTTCAGCAAAATCTGTGACAATTAGTGACACATCAGAAGTCATTTCATCAACTTGAATTTTAAATTCAAAAAAAGATTCTTTTTCTTCATCATCTAACCATTTGTATTGAATAAACTTATTTGACTTTTTCTTTAAAATTTTTGCAGACTGCTCGCTATCATCCCAAAAAAAAGTGAAAATATTATTTTTTAAGTTTACATCATCAGCAAACCATTCAGCTAGACCACTAGCAGTAGATAATCTTTTGTATAAAACATTAACAGATGAATTTATTGGTATCTCTATAGAGTATTTAATTATATCTGACATATCTTTTATAAGTTTGTAAAATCATTATATACAAAGATAAGATTTATATGTCATTAGAACAATCTTTAATTAAACAAGGTAGTTTTTTATTTAAATATCGAGGCCAATTTCCTGTAATTTTATTTTTATTATCAATTCCTTTTATTTATTTCACTTCTTTATCTCAATTAGATCATAATTTAGTTTTAATTTTTAATTATTTTGCTTGTTTTCTAACTCTCTTAGGATTTTTAATTCGGTTTTATACAATTGGTACAACTCCAAAGAATACTAGCGGAAGAAATACAAAAAAGCAAATTGCCGATACTTTAAATACTTTAGGAATATATTCCATAGTAAGACATCCACTTTATTTAGGAAATTATTTAATATGGTTAGGAATTGCAATATATTCCTACAATATTGAATTTGTTATTTTGATGTCTTTGCTTTTCTGGTTATACTATGAAAGAATAATGCTTACTGAAGAAGAATTTCTAAAATCTAAATTTCAGCAAATCTTCCTTCAATGGTCTAATAATGTCCCTGCATTTTTTCCAAGAAAATTTATCATTAAGAATGGACATGTTACATTTTCAATTATTTCTGTTTTAAGAAGAGAATATTCTAGTGTTCTTTCTTCTATTGTTGGATTTCTTTTTATTGATGTTATCAGAAATATTTTTACTTATAACACTTTATTTATTTCTCCTTTATTACTAAATATTTCAGTATTTTTTATTGTGATAATCTTAATTTTAAGAACCCTTAAACATCATACATCTATATTAATTGAAGAGGGACGTTCATAAAGTTTAAATTCATTTCTATAAAATAAGTTAAAGTATTATATTTGACGCCATTTTGGCGTGGTAGCTCAGTTGGTTAGAGCGCAGGATTCATAACCCTGAGGTCGGGAGTTCAAATCTCCCTCACGCTACCATTAAAAGACCTTTAAATTAGAGGTCTTTTTTTTAATTCAATTTATTATTTATAATAAATTTGTAACAGACAAAAAACATATATGATAGATTTATCTTTAACTCAAGTACATAAAGCTCTAAATGCAAAAATGGTTGATTATGCAGGCTTTAATATGCCTGTACAATATGAAGGGGTAATTGCTGAACATTTAGCTGTAAGAAATAATGTTGGAGTTTTTGATGTATCACATATGGGTGAAATATTTATTTCTGGAAAAGGTGCAGACCAATTCTTACAATATATTACATCAAATGATGTTTCAACGCTCATTAATGGAAAAGTTCAATATTCTTGCTTACCTAATGATGATAATGGCATTGTTGATGATGTTTTAGTTTATAAAATTGATTATAACTCTTATTTACTTGTTGTTAATGCATCTAACATTGAAAAAGATCTTGCTTGGTTAAATACAAATAATTCATTTGGATGTAAAATTGATAATCAATCGAATTTTTATTCTTTACTTGCAGTTCAAGGTCCTAAATCTTTAGATTTATTAAATCAATTATCTGTTGAAACATTAAATGAAATAGAGTATTATAACTTTATAATCGGTAGTATTTCGGGAATTGATAATGTGATAATTTCTAGAACAGGATATACTGGAGAGCTAGGATTTGAATTATATGTAAAAAATGAATATGCATTAGATTTATGGAACTCATTATTTTCTTTAGAAATTGATATAAAACCCATTGGACTTGCTGCTAGAAATACATTAAGACTAGAAAAAGGTTTCTGCCTATATGGAAACGATATTGATGATAATACTTCTCCATTAGAAGCAAATTTGGGATGGATTACTAAATTAAATACTAACTTCATTAATTCTGAATTCTTAATTAATCAAAAATCTTCTGGTCTTGATAGAAAATTAGTTGGTTTTGAGGTTTTAGATAGAGGTATAGCTAGAAATGGCTATGAAGTTTATTGTTCAAACAAAAATATAATAGGAATAGTCACATCTGGATCTATGTCACCATCATTAAATAAAGCAATTGGCATGGCTTATATTAATATAAAGCATATTAAAATTGGCAACGATATACTTATTAAGGTTAGAAATAAATTCTTGAATTCTAGGATTATTGAGACACCATTTTTATAGAATATGTTAGAAAACAGAAATATAAATGTTTGTTTAGTTTCTGATTTATTTGAAAATTATCCACTTTCTGAAAATACTATTGTAGTAGTTGTGGATTTACTAAGAGCAACAACAGTTATTTCAACTGCATTTAATTTCGGTATTAAAGAAATTATTCCTGTCTCTTCATTAGAAATAGCAAAAACATATCTTAATAAGAAAGACTATATTGTTGCTGCTGAAAGAAATGCTATGCCAATTGAAGGTTTTGATTATGGAAATTCCCCATTTCAATATATGAATAATGAAATTTTAGATAAAACTCTAGTTTTAACAACAACAAATGGAACTAAAGCTATAAGTATAGCTAGTGAGTATGAAGTTATTACATCATGTTTTATTAATATTGACGCTGTTGAAGATTTGTTGTTAAACTCAAAAAAGGATGTCCTAATTCTTTGTTCTGGATGGAAAGGAGTATTTAATTTAGAAGATACTATTTTTTCTGGTTGTCTTGCTAATAAATTGATTTCCTCTCAAAAATTTAATGTTAACTGTGATTCAACTCTAGCTGCATTAAATTTATATAATCTAGCTAAACATGATTATTTTAGTTTTCTTTCAAACTCTGCTCATAGAAAAAGGTTGAAATCTTTAAATATTGAAAAGGATACGGTATTTTGCTTAACTCCAGATTTTAAATCTAATATCATACCTACATTAGAAAATGGAAAGCTAGTTGCTAGAAAAATCTAATTTAGCATTACAGGCATTACAAGCATAAGAGTATCTTCGTTTTCATCTTGACCATCAAGAGGTAATATAATACCAGCTCTGTTGGGAGCACTCATCTCTAAACATATTTGATCCGATCCTATATTATTAAGCATATCAATAACAAATCTAGAGTTAAATCCAATTTCAATATCTTCTCCCTCATAACTACATGTTAATCTCTCTTCTGCTTTATTAGCAAAATCAAGGTCTTCAGAAGTGATTTGAAGCTGGCTTCCAGCTACTTTCAATCTAATTTGATGTGTAGTCTTACTAGCGTAGATTGAAACTCTTTTAATTGAATTTAATAGCTCTTGTTTATCAATGACTAGCTTATTAGGATTATCTTTTGGAATAACAGCATCATAATTTGGATATTTTCCGTCAATTAAACGACAGATAAGAGTAATATTTTCTAAAGAAAACTTAACATTAGTTTCATTGTAATCTATATTTATGTCAGATTCTGAATCAATATTGTTTTTTAATAATGAAAGTGGTTTCTTAGGAAGAATAAATGATGAACTTGAATTAGAGTTTATATTAGATCTAGTATGTTTTACAAGTTTGTGAGCATCAGTAGCTACAAAAGTAATTTGCTCCTCACTAAGTTCACAAAAAACTCCAGACATAACTGGTCTTAATTCATCATTTCCACTAGCAAAAAGTGTTTTGTTGATAGCATTTAAAAGTACAGAAGAATTTAAATTAAAGTTTGAAGAACTTGTAAGCTCAGGTACTCTAGGGAATTCTTTAGCATCTTGGCCTGCAAGCTTATAATTACCATTTTCTGAACTAATTTCTATTCCCTTTGTTTCTTCATCAACTAAAAAAGTAAGAGGTTGATTTGAAAATGTTTTTAATGTATCAATTATAATTTTAGACGGTATTGTAATTTGTCCATCTGATGAAGATTCAGTTGTAATCTTTGAAATCATTGTTGTTTCAAGATCAGATGCAATAATTTGAATATTACCATCTTGAATTTCAAATAAGAAATTATCTAATATAGGAAGAGTATTACTTGAACTAATAACTCCATTTAACTTTTGAAGCTCCTTTAAAAGTGTTGAACTGTTTACAATAAATTTCATATTTTTTTAGTTAATTAAATATTTTCAAATATAAATTTTTTCATTAAAATATCTTATATAATCATCCCTCTAAATCTTCAATAGATATAAACACTTTGTTAAAAACATATTTCTGAATTAGCATATATTCACCATTATTTAAAACAGCATACATTCTTTCAACATTGGGTTCTGATTGATTACTATTATTATTTTTCTTTGAAAAAGAAAAAACATCTAACACTTCAATCTTAGCATTATGCTTTATTATTAGTTGATAAAGTTGCTTTTCATTTGATAAATCTATATTAAACCCTTTAAATTTCTCACATTCTATATTTGAAAAATTATTAAAGTATTCAGTAATCATATTTAGATCATATTTTAAAGAATTATTTTTATTATCAATTAATGCAAGAGGGTTGCTTTTGATTACAAATGAATTATTTATATCTTCATAGTCAAATAATGAAATTTCAATTATATCTTCAGAAAGAATTTTAAAAATATTATTATTTCTCCAACTTGTTGGATCAATTTCATAGCCTTGAATTCCAAATCTAGGTGATAAAAACCCATTAAAACCAGGAATATGAACAATGTATGGGGTATCAGCATCTTCCTTTAGCATATAGGTTCCAAGATGATCTTTTGTAGATCCTCCAACAGTAAATGAGGTTATTTTATTATTATGATATATTTCAACTTTAACACCTGTACTTGCAAGTTGTCTAATCACATTGTTATAGGAGGTATTAGAAACAGGTCTTTGAATTTCCATAGATCTAACAGTATTTAATAATGTTTCTATAGCATCTTTTCTAACCTCAAATTGATTATTTATTATCCAAGTATTACTATTTTTTTCTAGAAATATATTGTTACCCTTTCTGTCGCTTAAAAACACTTTGTTTATTGAAGATATATTTTCAATAGAGAAATTCTTTTCGTATTCTTTTTTAATGTTTTTGTTATAATCAACTAACAGAAATATAAATGAAAAAGATATTACGAAAGTAACTAAAGCAATAATAATTTTCTTACTCATATTTAGGTTTTATATTAAATTGAATAGTAAGAATTATTAAAAAGAATAAAATGACAGGTAAGAATATATTTAGTATCATTATCAAACTATTATAATTATTT